>MDTG01105100.1_pt1 | contig 21395 bp, 23 predicted proteins | sample 811421 | NCBI WGS metagenome assembly MDTG01 (sample SAMN05326645, study PRJNA326480) | marine metagenome | isolation source: seawater | place: Pacific Ocean: South East | collected 2011 | reverse complement strand
TTTTTCATTTCTAATAAAAATTTTTTAAATTTTTTTTTAAAATTTTCACAATTTTTTTTGAATTTTAAATATGTACTCATCAAGTGTAATCTATTTTTTTGTTCAATTTTCAAAATATTTTGTATTTGTTTATAATTTTTAAAAATTCTTTCTTTTTTTAAATAATATCTCATGGATCCTCCATGAGTATTTAGATATTCTGTTTTGAATAAATTTAAATTATATTTAGAAAAAATATTTTTTACAGAATGAGCTGAAAAGAGGAAGACATGCTCATCGTAAATTTGATCAAATGAAGTTTTTTCAATAACATCACCGAGATATGGATCTTCAAATATTAATACTCCATTGTCATTTAGTAAATTAGAGATACCTCTAGCTACATCATTGATATTTGGAATATGACACATTACATTTGCCGAATAAATTAAATCAGCATTTCCATATTTATCCTTAATTTTTTTAGATAACTTGAAACTAAAAAAATCAGAAAGTACTGAAATACCATTTTTAGCAGCTTCTTTTGCAACATTTTTAGATGGCTCAATTCCAAGATGCTTATATTCTTTAAAATTTTTTATAAAAATTCCATCATTGCAGCCAAGTTCAATTACAAATGAGTTACTATTTTTAATATATTTTTTTTTAATTTTTGAGCTAAGAAGTTGAAAATGTTTGACCATTCCTTTGGACAAGCTTGAAAAAAATGGATAATTTCCGTGAAACATTTTTTTTGCATTTGGTTGTTTTTTAATTTGAAAAGTTTTACAAAATTTACAAAAACATGTTTCTAAATTGTAAAAATATTCTTTGGTTATTTGATTTTTTTTTAAAAAACCATTTGCAATTGGCATTTTTCCAAATGACATAAAAGGAGTAATAATAGTATTGCAAACTCTACATTTCATTTTTATTGTTCGATAATTTTTTTTAGATAGTTTGAATATTCTATATGTTCAATTTTATCAATTAAATTTTCTAGTTCTATGGTACCAATAAAACCCATCCTATATGCAATTTCCTCAGGACAAGCAATTTTTAATCCCTGTCTTTCTTCTACTGATTGCACAAAATTAGAAGCTTCAAGTAAAGATTTAGAATTTCCTGCATCCATCCAAGTAAAACCTCTATTTAATTTTATATACTCTAGATTATTTGACTTAATAAAAAAATTATTAATGTCTGTAATTTCTAGTTCACCCCTTATGGACGGCTTTAAAGATTTAGCAATTTCAACTACTTCATTTGAATAAAAATATAAACCAGTTACAGCCCAGTTTGAAACAAAACTATCTGGTTTTTCTATGATTTTTATTAATTTTTCACTTTTAAATTTAGCAACACCATATTGTGATGGATCATTTATATTAAAAAGAAAAATTGTTGGTTTGTCAAAATTTAAAATGGTTTTTTGCAATATATCTGAAAATGAAGAACCATAAAAAATATTATCACCTAAAATAAGAGCAACATTTGAGTTATCGATAAATCTTTCACCTATTATAAAAGCTTCAGGAATTCCATTTGGGTTATTCTGAATTTTATAACTTATAGAAATACCCCATTGAGAACCATCTCCTAATAAATTTCTATAATTTTCTTCATCTTGTTCTTTTGTAATAACAAGAACTTCTCTTATGTTTGAGAGCATTAAAGTAGTTAGTGAATAATATATAAGAGGCTTATCAAATACGGGTAATAGCTGCTTGGAGATAGTTTTAGTAATTGGCCACAATCTTGAGCCTAGTCCACCTGCTAAAATTATTCCTTTATTCATTTTAATTTTTTTTAAAAGATAAATACCAATTGATAGTATTAATTAACCCTTTATTGATACTAATTGAAGGTTTAAATCCAATAGTTTTATATATTTTTGAAGTATTTAGATCATATCTAAAATCATGACCTAATCTATCATCAACAAATTTGATAAAATCATTCAAATTTTTTCTTCTATCAATTTTAATTTTTTTATTATTTTTTAATAATTTAATAATTTTCTTTACCAAATAAAGATTGCTAATCTGATTATTTCCACCTATGTTAAAGGTAGTATTAAATTTTCTTTTCTTAAAAATTTTAATAAGAGCGTCACAGTGATCATCTACATATATCCAATCTCTAATATTTAAACCATTTCCATAAATAGGTATTTTTTTACTCAACAAAATATTATTTATTACTTTTGGAATTAACTTTTCTTTATGTTGATTTGGCCCAAAATTATTTGAACAATGTGTTATTACGTAAGGTATTTTATATGTTGTCCAAAAAGATTTAATTAATAAATCTGCTGCAGCCTTTGATGATGAGTAAGGGGATCTTGGATCAAATTTGGTATTTTCATTAAATTTTTCTTCATTAATTTGTAAATGACCAAAAACTTCATCCGTAGAAATTTGAAAAAATAATTTATTTTCTAAATCATTTTTCCAATACAAATGTGCATTTGATATTAAATTATGGACACCAAAAAAATTTGTTTTTACAAAATTGTCAGACTTTTTAATTGAATTATCAACATGAGTCTCTGCAGCGAAATTAAAAATAACATCAATTTTATAAATATTAAATATATTTTTAACTAAATTTTTATTACAAATATTTCCTTTTATAAATTTAACATTTTTAATATTTATATAATCTTTAATGTAATTAAAATTGCTAGAATAAGTTAGATTATCTAAAAGTATCAATCTATTGAACTTAACTTTTTTTAAAAAAATTTTTAAAAAATTGGCTCCTATAAAACCTGCAGCGCCCGTAATTAATATATTTTTCATTTTTATTTTTTAAGATTTTTAAGGGTTTTAAATATTTCTCTTTTCATATTGCCTTTAAATTTAAAACCTTTGTTAATAAATTTATTTGGTGAAACCTCAAAAGATAATTGGTTCATAATTTTACTATTTACGAATTTAAATTGAACGTTTTCATCATATAATTTTAATATATTTATAATATTTTCAACAGTAAAATTTTGAGTAACAACATTATAAATTTGATTATCAAAAAAATTTTTTTTAATTATAAAAATTATTGCTTTAGAGGCGTCATTAAGAGATAGGTAAGGTCTTTTTTGCCTCAAAGCTGTTTTCCATACCGAAATTGGTTTTTTTTGATATAATTGCCAACAAAATTTATTAACTGCAGTGTGAAACCTCATACCAATAGAATAGCCATAAATAGTTCCAAATCTTAAAATTACACCATTCAATTTTTTTTTTCTTAAAACTATTTAAAATAATTCTTTCTTCTTTAAGTTTAAAGAAGGCATATGGACTTTGAGGTTTCAATTCAGACTTTTTACAATTTTCATCAACCAAATTATTTTGTGATCCATAAACACTTGTAGTTGATATAAAAATTAATTTAGTTTTAAATTTTGAGCATGACAGAACAATATTTTTAGTAGTTTTAAAATTATTATTTTTAATTCTATTTGGAATTAAAACACTTGATTGAGCATCAGTAATAGCAGCTAAATGTATAACAACATCGGCATATTTAATATAATCATCAATTATTTCTTTTGATAAATCCTTTTCAATAAAATCAACATTACTGTGTTTTGCAAATTGAAATAATGTGGCATATCTATTAGTAGATAAATTATCGAACACAGTAATTTTTGATTTAGAAATATTTTTTACTAAATCTAAAATTAGATATGAACCTATGTGTCCTAAACCACCAGTAACTATAATATGCATAAATAAATTACTTGGTTATATTTATCCCAAGCATATGATCTCGATTACCCTTCCATCTAAAATGTTCTATTGAAACTAATTTTAGATTAATTTTTTGAATTATTTTTATGATTTTTTTTTCAGTATAGCAGTTATGATGAAACTGACCTTCTCCATTTTGACTACCAAATATCATCGCAGTTAAATAACCCCACCTATTATTTGGTTCGTAAGTGTATGTACCAAACCAGTGTTGATCTGATATTGATTTATGATCATTTTTAAAAAAATCCTTCCAGTCATCTTCAGCCTCTAACCATTGTCTTGCAGTTTTTTCAAAATTTGGTGTAGAAATATAGAGTTTTCCATTACTTTTTAAAACTCTCGCGATCTCTCTAAAAAAAGCTTCTTCATGTGTGAAAGGTATATGTTCAATTAATGCCTCACATAATATTTCATCAACTTCGTTATCAGCAAAAGGTAAATTATAAATATCATACTGCTTTAGAATTATGTCATCTTTTATTTTCAAATTTGGATACCTTTTTTCAAGTTCTTCCTTAGTATCCATATCTATATTAATATATTCTTTAAGCGGTCTTCCTCCACATCCAATATTTATTTTAATCATTTAACCTCTTAATATTTTTTTATACTCATTATAATCACGAATATAATCTCTTTTCTCATAATACCTATTACAAAAAACTAATAAAACAGTGTTTTTTGTAAAGTATCTTTGAGAACACCATATCATAGGGGGTATATATATTCCTTTACTAAATTCATCTAATATTATTTTTTTATTTTTAAATGAGTCAGTATATTTAATCTCAATTTTACCGTTCAAACAAATCATAAATTGCTTACATTTGTAATGCGCATGCTCTCCCCTAATTCCTTTGGTGTTAGTTACAACAAAAGATCTTTTACTTTTAAAAGGAATTGAAATATTTTTTTCGAATACTATTAATTTATTTTTATCTAGAATATTTTTTTTTAAATTTATTATTTTTACATCTGAAATACTCATTAAGATTCACTAATCATATTTGTTATACCTTTTTTTAAACTGATTTTAGGTGACCACTTAAAATCTTTTTTTATTCTTTTAATTGATGTTTTAAAGCTTCTTTTTTCTATTTGCATTGAGTTTTTTAGCCATTTAGTCATATATAATTTAACCTGAATTTTTTTTTGTTCTTTTATAATTTTTATAATATTTTTAAATAAATAAATTAGTGTATAGCTTTTTCCATTACAAAGATTATATATTTGATTATTTGCATCTCTTTTTTTTAATTTAATTAGTAAATCAATAACATCTTCGATATGTATAAAATCTCTTAGATAATTACCATTACCATATAATGTTAATTTATTGCCCATAATTGCTGACTTAATAATATTATTAACTATACCTCTATTTTTAGATTTTGATTTACCTGAAGACTCTCCATATACATTACTTAATCTAAATATATTTGTTCTTATGTTAAATAATTTTGAATGATCTAGTAATAATTTTTCACATACTAACTTATGATTATCATAAACACTCAATGGTTTAGGTGTATAATTTTCATTAATTTCAGAATTTTTGGTATTGCCATACACGGTAACAGTAGATGTGTATATTATATTAGTTATTTCTTGTTTTGACTTTAAAACATCAATTAGACATTTTAATGGAATGACTGTATGTTCATAATGCAGCATAGGGTTTTTTTCTGAAAATTTTAAATCATTATTAAATGTTAAAAAATAAATTAATTTTGAATTATAAATAATTTTTTTATGACTTTTTTTTAAATCAGTGAAATTATTATAAAAATAATCAGACTTTATAAGTTTTAAATTTTTTTCCGTACTCAGTTTTTCTCTGAGTAAACTTCCAATATAGCCAGAGTAACCTATAATTGTTATATATTTATTATTAGTATTCAAATTAGTAATTTATTTTGGCAATTTATTTTTTATTAATAATTCATTTAAACTATTATAGGCACGATCTCTTTTTGATATTATAGGTTTAGCAATTGGCCATTTAATATTCAGTGTTTTATCATTCCATATCACCCCGCACTCATTTTTTTTTTTATATGTTTTATTTACTTCATAATTTACTATAGCATTTTCAGATAACACTACAAATCCATGTGCTACTCCAGGAGGCATAAAAATTTGCAAGTTAGATTTTTCAGAAAGAATAAAAGTATCATATTGCAAAAAAGTTTTTGAATTCATTCTCAAATCTACTACAACATCAAAAATTCTTCCTGAAATTACAGACACTAATTGAGACTGAGGATCTTTAGATTGAAAGTGAAGACCTCTTAATACATTTTTATTTGATAAAGAAATATTAGATTGGACAAAATTAGTCAAAGATTTTGAAAATTTGAACTCTTTTTTATTATAAATTTCAAAAAAGTAACCTCTTTTATCTTTAAATTTTTTATATCTAATTTTAAAAACACCATTTATTTTTGATTTTGAGCAATTAATCATAATATTTCCAATTTTCTGATGTTTTTTTGTAATCTAAAAATATGTTAGATAGTTTGTCAGAAAATTTTTTATCATTCCAATTATTAAAGAATTTTAGTTGCGTATTAACTCTATTTTTTCTATACAAAAGATCATCAAATAAATTGATAATTTTTTTTGCAGTACTTTTGGGACTATTTAAATCTATATACTCAACTAAATTACCAAACTGTTCTTGAAATTCAGGAATATCAGAATAAAATACAGGGCATTTATTTATAATTGCTTCTAAAGGAGGTATATTATTAGGTCCATTAAAAGAAGGCATTAGTAAGCAGACAGCATTTTTATAAAAATACTGTATTGAGTCATCCTCTACAAAATTAAAAAATTTTACATTTTTTTCTAAAGCAAGTCGAGAACAGGTTTTTTTTAAAAAATCAAAAGTGCTATGCAAACCTGGATTTGAGCCAACAAAGTAAACATAAAAATTTTTACCGTAAAAATTATTAATAAAGTCTAAAACTTTTAAAATATATAAATGATTTTTATGTGCATAGAATGTTGCCGGATAAAAAATATAATTACAATCCAAACTATATTTTTCTTTAAAAAAAATTTCAGAGTCAGAATTTAGCTGAAACTTATTTGGCAAATAAGGTAATATTTCTATACGATCAGTAAATATATTATAATATTGTTTGACTTGATTTTTAAGATATTGAGAACATACAATAATTTTAAATGCTCTATTTAATGCTTCAAAATAAAAATTATATCTTTTTAAAAACTCATTATTTTTAGATAATTCTGGATATTGATTGTGTGAATGAAAATTTAAATCAAACAATGTGAAAATAAAAGGTAAGTTTCTTATTTCTCTAAATAAAAGAGATGGAGATGCAAAATATACTAAATCTATATTATCTTTTTTGAGATTATTTTCTAAAGAAAAATTAAAAGTTAAATTGAATTTGTTAATAAGTTTAAGTTTAGGTCTTTTTGATATATTAGATATATTAGTTAATATTTTATTGAATAAACTTATACTTAAAAAAAAATCAAAAATAATATGAAATAAATTTTTTTTTATTAATTTTATATTGATATTATAAGACTTGTAATATTTTATAATTTTTTTAGATTTTGAATAATAAATGTAATTTAGATCCTGATTTTTATAATTTTTTAAAATTGTTAGATTTAAAAGCTCATACTGAAAAGCTCCACCACTTTGATTAGGGTTAGAAATAATAACAGCTATATTCATTTATATATTCTATAAGCTAAATATAAAATCTTTATAGTATAAATTAATTTAAATTTAAAACTTATGTGCTTAATATCTATAATAAATTTTTTATAAAAAAATATTTTTAATTTTTCAAAAAAATTAATTTTGATATTTCTTTTTAAAACATTTGCAGAATTATGAGAAAACCAAATAATTAATTTATAAAAAATAAAGTTTCTAAAAGGATTACTTAAATTATTAACATTAACTAATTCTTGAATTTTCATTAAGAATTCATTTTCTGCTGTATTATATGCATTTAAGTCTGTAGATCTTACAGAAATTGAGTCTTTATGAGTTCTTAAAAAAACCAATTTAATATTTTGCCATAAAATTGTTCCTTCTGAAGAAATTAAAATTGGCAATAAAGAATCACTATAAGGACCAAATGAGTTTCCAAGCTTTGGATGACCTCCAATTTTTTTTAAAACAGATGTTTTGATCACTCCATAACAACCTATTAACTTTATATTACTAGTTGAATATTTATTAATAAACGATTTAAAATTTAATTTCTCAATATTTTTTTCTAAATTAACTAATCTATTGCAATCATAATTTATACCTTGAGAATAGGATGAATAACTAGCTACTATAGAAGGATTTTTTTTAATATTTTTAATCATAGCACTTAAAAAGTTCTTATGCATCAAATCATCATCTGCTAACCAAGTAAACCATTTTGTCTTTGATTTGTTTAATAAAAAATTCATATTTGAAAATTCACCCAGTGATTTACTATGATTAAAAAATATGACTCTATCATCTTTAGTAATTCCCAAGTTATCAAAATTAATATTACATTCCGTATAATCATTGCCAATTAAAATATGAAAATCTTGATGTGTTTGCTGAAGAATTGACTGAATAGCTTCTTTTAAAAAATCATTTCTATTGTATGTTGTAATTGCTATAGTGATTTTAAAGTTATTCATTTAAAACTTATTTTTTTAATAAAATATTTTAAAATATTTTTAATTGAACTAGGTATGATATTAATTACGAAAGTAAATAAAAATAAATTTGGATCTGTTTTCTTTACTAATTTAAATCTTATTTTATCTAAATAAAAATTTGGGGATATTATTTTTGGATCCATCTCAATTTGAAGTGAGCTGGTTTCTATAGAACTATATAATTTAAAAGATTTATTATTTTTTGTTGTAGCCAAACGATCAAAACCAATATTTTTAACTAGATTAACCTTTGGAGCAATTGTGTATCCTCCAGCTTTTATCATCGCATAAGTCCATTGAGTAGACCAAATATCATGCTCTTTCTTTAGAGCGTTATCAAAATATATTTTCATCCATTTTATAATTTTTTTATTTTTATAGTATTCAAGAAACATTTTATAATCTTTTGAATAATTATATTCTGATATATCTGGTTTAAAAAGGTTCCATGCTCTTTTCCAAGTCGCCCAACCCCAGATATCATTAATTGTAGTAAAGTAATAACTTTCCTTACATAGATCATTATTCATTAAGAAATTATTTCCTGATATTTGCATTACTTTATTATTATTTTTATATTTACTTAAATTATATTCACAAAATTGAAAAAAATCTGAATTTGGGATACAGTCGTCTTCTAAAATTATGCCATAATCATTTATATTAAAAAACCAATTTAATGCTTCAGTCACTGCAACTTTGCAACCTAAGTTTTTAGTATTAAATTTTTTTTGAATATTGCATTTCCAAGGAATATTTTTAATTAAATCTTTGATTATTGCAATTTGCTTTACATCATTTATGTTATCTTTTCTAGGACCATCTATTGAAATAAATAAAATACTTGGTTTATTAACTCTCAAGGCTTCAATCAGTTTTTTGGTACTTTCTGACCGATTGAAAAATAATAAAAGTACAGGGGTATCCATCTATTTATAATTACATAAAATATTTTTCAACTCTTTAGTTACTATATTGATATCTTCAATTTTCATTCCTAATCCTGATGGCAAATAAAAGCCCCTACTAGACATATATTCAGCATTAGGATGTTTGTCATATTTAAAATAACCAAGTTTTTTTAAAATTGGTTGTTTATGCATTGGATAAAAAAAAGGTCTGGTTCCAATACCCATAGAATTTAATTGTTTAACTATTTCCATTATTATATTTTTTTTTGTTTTAATTAAAATTCCATAAACCCAATAAAGATTGTTTGAATATTCATTATTTAACATAGGTAACTGTATGCCTGGTACGTCAGATAATAGTTTAGTATATCTTGAACCTATATTTTTTTTTATCTTAATAAACTTATTTATATTTTCCAACTGAGATAGTCCTAATGCTGACTGAATATTAGTAAACCTATAATTCCAACCAAGTAAATCATGTTTAAATCTTTTTTTATTGTTAAAGCCTAAATTTCTTAAAAGTTTCAGTTTTTCATAGTATTTCTTATTATCTGTTAAAATTATTCCACCCTCTCCAGTTGTGATAAGTTTATTTGCATAAAAGCTAAATATACTTAAATGCCCAAAAGAACCACAATATTTATTTTTATATTTAACACCATGACTCTCAGCCGCATCCTCAATTATATGTAAATTATATTTTTTTGCTAAGTACATTATGAAGTCCATATCGCAAGATAGTCCATAGGTATGAACCACCATTATAGCTTTTGTTTTTTTTGTAATTTTTTCTTCAATTTGAGTAACATCCATATTCCAATCATCTAATTTTGAGTCAACCAAAACAGGAGTAATTTTTTTTTTTATAAGTGGGAGTATGCAAGAAATAATTGTAAATGCAGGAATAATTACCTCATCACCTTTTTTTAAGTTTAAAGTTTCAATAGACAACTCTATAGCTGCGGTTCCATTAACAACACTAACGCCATATTTTTTACCAATATAATTTGCAAATTTATTTTCAAATTTTGAAACATACTCACCTTCAGATGAGACCCAACCTGTGTTTAAACAATCTAAAACATATTTTTTTGCATTTCCAATTATTAATGGCTCATTGACAGGAATATTATATTTTTTTGCTTTCATATAGAGTATTTGTCTTTTTCAATTTGATACGGCCCCTGTTTAACCTCTAAAATTTCAGAGTCTTCAAGCATTATAAAACCGTGACCACAATCACCAATTAAAATTGTATCACCTTTATTTAAAATTTTACTTTGTAATTTAGCTTTATTTTTATCATAAAAGTCAATCTGTACTTTTCCTTTTCTAATAAATAAAACTTCGAATGTTTTTGATATTTTCCTTTTTGTGCTAGAATGAATGTGTGGTTTAATTCTATAATTTTTACTTCTATTCATATAACCAAGTTGTAATTCAAAAGATTCTGGAGTAAAAAACTTTATATTTTCATCAACATAGTTTGACTTTATAATAATTGATATCAGTTGATTATTATTTTTAATATATTCAATCATTGATTTTTATTGTCGTTAATTTTTTATTATCTATTTTAAATATTTTATTACAATGTTTCAAGTTATCAAGCTTATGTGTAATTAATATTATAGTAATTTTTATATTTAACTCTTTTAAAAAATTTATAATTGATTCTTCATTTTTTTTATCTAATGAATTAGTTGATTCATCTAAGATCAATATTTGCGAACTATTATATAAAGCTCTGGCAATACCTATTCTTTGAATTTGTCCTCCAGATAATTGAATACCATTTTCACCAACGACAGTGTTTAATTTATTTGGTAACTGTTGAATAAATTGATCAAGCTGAGAGTTTTTAAGTACGCTGTGTAATTTTTTATCTTTTTCTAAAAAAACCTTGTTTCCAAATAAAATATTATTTTCAATTGTGTCATCAAGTAAGAAAACTTTTTGAGGAACATAACCAAATAAATTTGTAATATTTATTTTCTCTAAATCAACTCGCTCATTATTTATTAAATAGTTGTATGATTTAGGGATTAAAAGACCTAATATAATATTTATTAAACTTGTTTTTCCTGAGCCACTAGGCCCAACAATTCCAATAAAATCTCCTTTATTAATTTCAAAAGATAAATTTTCAAAAATTGTCTTTTTTCTTTTTGGATATTCGAAGTATATTTTTTGAATTTTTAAATTATTAAAAAAGAAAGCTTTATCTTGTTTATTTTTAGAGTTAAGATTTAATTCATCACTTACTAAATTTATAGCTGGTTCTAAATAACGTAAATCTTGTAAACAATTAAGAATTCTGCTGGCAGAAGGTAAAAGTCTAAATGATGCGGCTCCATATAGAGCTAATGAAGTAATAATCATAGCTGAATTATTTGATGTTTTTAAATATAAAAAAAATAAAATAACAAAGCTAGAAATAACTATAAGCTCTATCCATAATCTTGGAAGATTTGATAAAAATCCTGAATACTGAACTGATTTATATTTTTTAAAACTATTGAATGAATAGTTATTTTTAAAAAAATTTAATTTACCATATATTTTTACTTCTTTTATCGCACCTAGACTGTGTTGAATATCTTTTATTCTTAGAGCTTCATATTTTTGTCTTTCCTCTCCCCATTTTAATATTAACTTTTGAAAAAATAAAAAAAAAATACAACTACAAAAAATTATTATGAAAAAAATAAACAACGTTGCTTTTGGGTTAACTACTAACATCAAGGTAGTAATGCCTAAAACAACCAAAATCTCAGTTACTAAAATAAAAAAAACTTTAAAAGCGTAAGTAAAAGAATCGACCTCATTAACTAAATTTCTTATTATTTCAGATGATTTTTTAGAGATATGAAAAAGATAACCTTGCTGTAAATAAATTAAATATAGTTTTTTATTATAAAACAAATTAATCTTAAAAATTAATTGATTTCGAAACCAAGCAACAAGAATGAGAAATAAAATTTTAAATAAAAATACTAAAAATAAAACAATTGCTGCAACAACAATTAAATTATCTATATTAAATAAATTGGAGGCATTTAATAAAAATTCATAAATTAAATAATTCATTGATGATGGATTAAGAATACTATCAAGAAATGGTATAACCATTCCTATACTTAATGTTTCCAAAAACATTCCAAAGATAAGTAATAAAAATAAAAAAGAAAATGAGAAAAAAAGTTGGCTATCAATAATTGAGTATAATTTTTTAACTATGTTCATTCAATAATAATTTTAAGAATTTAAACTTTCTATCCTTATATCATTATCAACCATTTCTTTAATCATCTCATTAATGGTAATATTATTTTTCCATTTAAGAATTTTTTTTGCTTTTGTATTATCTCCTTTTAAAATTGGCACCTCGGATGGTCTAAAATATTTTTTATTTACCTTAATTATTATGGAACCCTTTTTTAGAGGCGTTTTAAATTTTGAATCTATCAAAACTATCTTGGCGTACTCATTATGACCACTTCCTATCCATTTAATTTTTATACCAAGATAATGGACAACTTTTTCAATAAATTGCTTTACTGACAAAGAATTTCCAGTAGCTATGACAAAATCATCAGGTTTTTTTTGCTGCAACATTAGCCATTGCATTCTTATATAATCTTTTGCATGTCCCCAGTCTCTTTTTGCATATAAATTCCCAATATAAAGGTGTTTATCTATTCCTAAAAAAACCCTTGCAATACCTCTAGTTATTTTTCTTGTAACAAATGTTACTCCTCTTCGAGCTGATTCGTGGTTGAATAATATTCCGTTAGAAATAAACATATTATATGATTCTCGATAATTTACAGATATCCAATAAGCAAATACTTTAGAAACTGCGTATGGACTAGATGGATAAAAAAAGGAACTCTCTTTTTGTGGAACTTTTATATTTTTACCAAACATTTCTGATGAAGATGCTTGATAAATTTTTATTTTTTTATTAACTGTTTTACATGCTTCTAAAAGCTTTAATGTTCCAATTGCATTAGTTTCAGCAGTATATATAGGATTTTCAAAACTTACCTTAACATGACTTTGCGCTGCTAAATTATAAACTTCGGTTGGTTTTATTTTTAATATAAGTTTGATAAGAGAAGATTGATCATTCATATCCCCATAATGAATTATAAAATTTTTTTTGCCCTCAAAAGGTTTTTGATAAATAGACTCTAATCTTGATGTATTGATTGAGGATGATCTTCTTATTATGCCATGTACAATATATTTTTTTTCAAGAAGAAACTCAGCAAGGTAAGATCCATCTTGTCCCGTGACTCCAGTTATTAATGCAATTTTTTTTTTCATTACTATTGTTTAGATAAAAAATCTTTATACGTTAATTCAATACCTTCATCAAGGTTAACCTTTGGAAACCAACCTAATTGATTAATAATCGACGAATCTATTAATTTAGATCTTACGCCGTTTGGTTTAGTATTATCATATTTTATTTTTACATTTATACCAACTATATTAATTATTTTATTTGCTAACTCATCAATCGCTATTTCCATTCCTGACCCAATGTTAATAATATTTAATGATATTTTATTTTGATTTTTCATAATTAAAATACTTGCTTCTGCTAAATCATCAACATATAAAAACTCTCTTAAAGATTTGCCATTCCCCCATAAAGTAAAATCGTTTCTTTTTTCTATTTTACAATTATGTGCCTTTAATAACAGCGCAGGAAGAACATGAGATTTTTCTAAATCATAATTATCATTTGGACCATATAAATTTGTCGGCATAAGAGTTAAAAAATTTTTATTAAAATCCCTATTAATAGACTCACATAATTTTAGCCCTGCTATTTTGGCAATTGCATAAGGCTCATTAGTATCTTCTAATTTTCCAGCAAGAAGACTACTCTCGTTAATAGGTGTATTAGAGAGTTTTGGGTAAATACAACTAGAACCATAATTTATTAACGACTTAAGACCAAACTTGTGTGCACAATAAATTACATTAAATTGGATGAGAGTATTTTTATAAATAAAATCAGTTCTATTTAAATTATTTGCTGATACGCCCCCAACTAATCCTGCTGCATTAAATATAAAGTCTGGTTTTACATAATTAATGTAATTAGCAACTTTGTCTATTGACTCTAAATCTAATTCACTTCTAGATGGCGTGAATAAATTTTCATAATTATACTTTTTTAAGCATCTTACAATTGAGCTTCCTACAAGACCATTTGAACCAGTAATTAAAATTCTCATGTATATTTTTTATTAATGTCCAAATTACAAAATAATATTGAAATTTGAATAAAATAAATAATGTTTATCCAGTTATTAAAAAAATTACCCGAGGGCATGAAAGGCCATAAATTACAAAAAATCATAACAAAACTTAAATAACTTATATCATTTATATTATAATTAATATGAGATATTTTTTTAAATATAATTGATGAGCATATTAAAAAAAAAGCAAAAATTAAAATAAAACCTATAATTCCTGTCTCAGCTAAAAGTTGAAGATAAATATTGTGAGGATGTGTGGTACAATTTGTATTGAGCCATACTTTTTTGTTATTTTTATTAATATAATAACCTGTCTCATATTTTTTAGATTTACATAATTCTCTAAACATTTTTGGTCCATGACCAACAAGCGGTTTATCTTTGAACATTTTATATGCTGTAATATAATGCAAGGTATGTATAGATGAAAATATATTAAAACTTTCAAGGGATGAGTTTCTAATCTTTAAATTAAATTCATAATAGGTGTCAATAAACACTCTTTTAAATTGTTTTTGTTCAAGATATAGAGTTGAAGAAACTAATATAAAAGCAATTAATATGTATTTGATATTTTTTTTTAAAATATTCATATAAGAAAAAATTAAAATTGTTATATTAAGAAAAAAGATAAAGAAAGCAGTTCTTTCCCCACTAATAAAAATTACAAAGAAAACTAAAAGAAGATATATTAATAGTAGTTCATTTTCATATTTAAATCTCTTTTTAAATATTAAATAACCAATTATTGGTATTAGGTAAGTTCTGGATAAAAAAGAACCAAGAATTTCTTCATCATTAAAAAAACTACTAAGTTTAACACCATTATAAACGTAACCAAAAATATTTTTTCCAATCGAATACTGCAATAATGAGTCAACTAATAAAAATGAAATTATAATAAAAAAAGATAAGCAAAAATTTTGTAAAAAATTTTCGAATTCTTTTGATAAATAGTAAAAGACTATAACAAATAATCCAAATCTAAAATAAAATAAAGACGATTCTAAAGAGAGTAATACATTTTTTGAATATATTGAGCTAAATATTAAATAAAAACACCAAATAAAAAAAATTAAAACAAATTTATTTTTAAATAATGAATTTAATTCTTTTTTATTAATAAAAAAAAAAAAAATTACAGCAGTCAGAGACACAGTAAAATCAGAAAAAAACCTACTAAAAACAAGTGAAAATGGAAGTAAATAAATTAGATAAACTATAAATTTATTAACCATAATTAATTAATTATTTTTTTTTTTAAAAACAATTCTTAATGATAAATAAAAAAGATTTATAAAAATTGATATAAAGAAAATAAGATAATAATATGTCGATAAATTAAATGAATTATTAATTGGAGAAACACTTTCTAATTCTCCGCTAGAGTAATCAAAGTATATAATATTTTTAAAAATTTTAATTCTATTTTCAATATTATTAATAACTTGTTCGATTTCGAATAATTCTATCTTATAAAACTCACCTATTTCTAATTTGTTTTTTACAGTATTATCAATTTTTTTTGTACCATCTGGAATTTTATCAATTAATTGAATATTATATTTTAAATAAGATAGTCTTTCAATTAAATGGCTTAAAATTTGATTTTTAATATGTTTAACAAAAGCATTATTAACTGCATTAAAATAATCTTTGAGTGCAATTTCAATTTCTTTATTAATTTGAACTTTATCATTTGAAGAAGATTTAAAACTAATATCAATATCCAAGATTTGATTATTTGATAGGTCATCATTTGGCTTATTTATAGACTGAGTTTTAAAAGAATCAAAAAATAAGTTATTATTTAAAAATAATTTATTTAAGAGTGCAAAATTTTTAAATAGAAAATAATTTTTATCTAATGTTTTAAATATATCAACATAAAAAAATTGATGACTACAAATATCTTTTGAGAATAAACTATCTTGACATTTTGACAACGACTTAAGTATATTTTGGTGATTCAGACTAATTGAGTAGGTATATTGATATTTTTCATCTACCAAATTTTTTTTAAAAAATAAATTTTGAATTAAATAACCGATAACAAAAATTGCAATTGATAATAATAAAATTTGCAATATATTTTTTTTTGCTTCATTAAAAATATTTTTTAAATTAATTTCATTCATATTTATCTATTATTTATCATTATAGTAATCGTCGTGCCATCTAAAAAATATACTTAAACCATCATCAATGTTTTTAAATTGTTTTAATTTTATAATTTTTTTCAATTTATTCATACCACTATTTGTTCTTATAACTTCACCTTTGGATAATTTCGAATTATGGATTTTAGCTTTTTTATTATAATATTTCTCAAAAGTTTTTATAACTTTGGTTAATTTAACAGTTTTTGAATTTCCTATATTATAAATTTCAAAATTATTAGTTTTTATCCCTCTAAGTTTTATTAATTTAACTATGCAATTTACCAGATCTGAAACAAAAGTAAAATCTCTGTATAAATTCCCATTGTTAAAAACACTGATGCTTTTATCCTCTTTTATTGCCATAGCTAGTTTACTAAAAAACATATCTGGTCTGGCATATTCACCATAAACAGTAAAGAATCTTAAACCTATTGTTTCCATTTTATAGAGATTAGAATAAGTATGAGCAATTAGTTCATTTGTCATTTTTGATGCTGAGTAAATAGATAATGGCTTAGTTGTATTATCGATTTCCTTATTAATTTGATTATTGTTGTCGCCGTAAACTGAACTACTCGAAGCATATATAAATTTTTTGACATTTAATTTTTGTGAAATATCTATAATATTAAAAAAACCGATAATATTATTCATAATAAACTTTCTAGGATTGTTAATTGAATACCTTACTCCTGCTTGAGCAGCAAGATGGATAACAACTTTAAATTTTTTATTTTTAAGATAGTTATTTAATTTTTTAGTACTAGTAATATCTAATTTTTTAAAAAAGAAATTTGATTTTTTTTTTAATATTTTTAATCTGTCATTTTTCAGTTTTTGACTATAAAAGTCATTAATATTATCTATTCCGTAAACTTTATGATTTTTATTTTTTATTAACTCTTTTACAGTGTGAAATCCTATAAAGCCCGCACAACCTGTTACTAAAAAATTCATTAATTAACAGGCATAACAAATTCCGGTCCAACTTTAATGCTCTTTGGCCATCTACTAGTTACTGTTTTTAATTTTGTGTAAAAATTGATACCTTCTTTACCATGCATTGCATGATCACCAAACAATGAGTTTTTCCAACCACCAAAGCTGTGAAAAGCCATTGGAACAGGTATTGGAACATTAACTCCTACCATACCAATCTTACAATGAGTGGAAAAATGTCTCGAAACTTCTCCATTTGACGTATAAATACTAGTTCCATTGCCGTATTCATGATTGTTAACGATCTTTAGTGCATCCTCATATTTATTGACTCTGACAACGCACAATACTGGACCAAATATTTCTTCTTTATAAATTCTCATGTTGGTTTGTACGTTATCAAACAAAGTTGGCCCAATAAAGTAGCCATTTTCATACCCTTGAATTTTAATATCTCTACCATCCTGTAATAAGTCTGCCCCCTCATCAACACCACTCTTAATTAACTCTTCAATTCTTAATTTTTGTTCAAGACTTATAACTGGGCCCATTTCAGCTTCTTCATTTGTCCATGGCGCAACTACCAGATTATTTGATTTATTTTGTATTTTTGAAACTAGCTCATCTGCAATATCGCCTACTGCTACTGCAACTGAGACTGCCATACATCTTTCACCAGCTGATCCATATGCTGCTCCTATCACGCCATCTACCGCCTGATCTAAATTCGCATCGGGCATAACAACTAAATGATTTTTAGCTCCACCCAAAGATTGAACTCTTTTAAAATTACTTGCAGATTTTTCGTATATATATTTTGCAACCTTTGTTGAGCCAACAAAACTAATTGAAGAAATATTCTCCTCCTCTAAGATTTTATCAACAATAAATTTATCGCCCTGAATAACATTTAAAACACCAACTGGTAAACCTGCCTCCACAAAAAGTTCTGCAAGCTTTATAGAGCAAGACGGATCTTTTTCAGATGGTTTTAGTATAAATGAATTTCCACATGCAATTGCTATTGGGTACATCCACATAGGTACCATTGCTGGAAAATTAAAAGGTGTTATGCCTGCACATACACCAAGAGGCTGCCTAATTGACCAAGAGTCAATATCAGTTCCAACATTTTGAGAAAATTCACCTTTTAATAAATGAGGGATACCACAAGCAAATTCAACTACTTCCAGACCTCTTGTTATTGAACCTTTAGCATCATCTAAGGTTTTACCGTGTTCTCTAGACACAATTTTTGCAAGTTCCTCTATATTGATTTCAATTAAATTTTTATATTTGGATAAAACTCTAGATCTTTTTAAAGGTGTTGTTTTTGACCAACCAATTTGTGCATTTATCGAACTTTTAATCACATCTTTAAAATCTTTTTCATTTGAAAGAACGACCTTGGATATTACTTCACCTTTTGAAGGATCATAAACAGATTGATATTTTTTAGAATGACTAGTTATTTTTCCATCTATGTAATTTTCAATAATATTATGATCATTATTCATCTTATCTCCTATAAATTAAAATTAAATTTCTCAAATAAACAAAAATACCAAACATTTGTCCTACTATAATAACTGGATCTTGTCTAAATATTGCGTATATGAGCAATCCCAAACCTCCAAATATACTTAAATACCAAAATACCACTGGAATTGAACTAACTCCTTTTTTTTCTGAATAAATCCATTGTACAACAAATCTTGAAGCAAAAAGTGTCTGACCAAAAAATCCAATAGATAAAAAAACTATCTCTATGTTACTTAAACTTGAAAAATATTTAACCATTTTCTCTATATTTTTTTATAATTTTTTTTACTTTATAAGTATCAATAATACCAACAAATAATCTGTCAAAAATTCCATATTTAGAATTTCCAAATTTTCTAGGAAAATGATTTACTTCTAAAAACATAGTATCTTTTTTAAAACCTTTAAAAAGAGCTGGTAAAAATCTATGCATACCATTAAAAAAAGGGAATTCTAAAAATTGCTTCCTATCAAAAACTTTAAGCGCACATCCTGTGTCATCACAATTATCATCTAATATTTTTTTTCTATACCAATTAGCAATTTTTGATGAAATTTTTTTGACAAATATATCCTGCCTTTTTACTCTTATACCTCCAACTAAATATATATTTGGATTATTCTTATAAGCATTGAGTAGTTTTATTGCATCTTTTGGATCGTTTTGACAATCTCCATCTATTGTTATCAAAATATTTTCTTTTAAAATACTAGCAGCAAAATGAATTGAATAACTTTGCCCCATATTTTTAGTATTACGTTCATAAATTATTTTAGAATATTTTTTTGATAAGTTTTTAATCTTATTTAAAGAATCATCAGTACTACAATCATCAACAATTAGTATGTTATTTAAACTGTCGTATAAATTAGAATTTTTAACATTTAATAAAAGTCTGTCTAAGTTTTCCTCCTCATTATATACAGGTATCACTAATGAGGTATCGTTCATTATTTATGCTAAGGTATACTTGTTAAATTCCTTATTATCTTTTAAGTCTTTATAAATCCAGTCATAAGTTTTTTGCAAACCTAAAACTAAATTAAAAGAAGGTTGCCAATCCAATTCTTTTTTTATTTTTGTATTATCACTTGATCTTCCTTTTACCCCTATAGGCATATCTTTTTTATAAGATTTTTTTACTTTATAATTGGCAATTTTTTCAACAATTTCTATGAGCTGATTAATTGAAACTTGTTCTTCACTTCCAATATTAATCGGTCCTGTATATTGAGAGTTTATAAATTTTGTAGTTGCCTCTATACAGTCTTCAATAAATAAATACGACCTTGTTTGGGTTCCATCGCCCCATACTTCAATTTCTTCCAAACCATTTATTTTTGCGTTGATAATTTTTCTACATATAGCTGCGGGGGATTTTTCTCTTCCACCATCATAAGTACCAAATGGGCCATACACATTATGATATCTTGCAACTTTTGCATCTATTTTTGCATCCTCAATAAAATGCCTACACATTCTTTCACTAAATAATTTTTCCCATCCGTATCCATCTTCTGGAAGAGCTGGATAAGCATCTTCTTCTTTTAATCCTTTAATATTTGTTGAACTTTGTAATTCTCCATTATAAACACACGCAGATGATGAAAAAAAATATTTATTTATTTTATATTTTCTACAAGCCATTAATAAGTGGGTGTTTATAAGAACTGATAACATACACTCAATCTTATTCCATTCAATAAAACCTATACCTCCCATATTGCATGCCATATTTACAACAACATCGTGACCTTTAACTACATCATAACAGCTATTTATATCTCTTAGATCAAGTGAAATATTGTTTGCACTTTTAAATAATTGAAACCATGATTTGGTATCTTTTAGGTCGACACACGTAATGCTGTGACCATCCTTTAATAGCTTTGCCACTAAATGGCCGCCAATAAAACCTCCAGCTCCTGCAATAAGATACTTCATAATAAAAAAAATCCTGGCAACGACCTACTCTTCCATACCTTAAGGCATAGTACCATCGGCGCTAACAGCTTTCACGGTCGAGTTCGGGATGGGATCGGGTGTTTATCTGTTGCAATTATCACCAGGAAACGATTAAGCAAAAAACTTTTCTCTGTACGAATATTGTAATCAAGCCAATT
>MDTG01010405.1_pt1 | contig 21399 bp, 22 predicted proteins | sample 811421 | NCBI WGS metagenome assembly MDTG01 (sample SAMN05326645, study PRJNA326480) | marine metagenome | isolation source: seawater | place: Pacific Ocean: South East | collected 2011 | reverse complement strand
GCTCGGCGGGCTGACCTTTCCCAGCCCGGTCGGCGTGGCGCCCGGCTACGACAAGGACGCCGAGGTGCCCGACGCGCTGCTGGGCCTGGGCTTCGGCTTCGTCGAGGTCGGCACGATCACGCCCCTGCCGCAGGCGGGCAACCCGAAGCCGCGCCTGTTCCGGCTGACCGAGGACCGCGCGGTCATCAACCGGATGGGGTTCAACAACGGCGGGGCCGAGGCCGCGCTGGAGCGGCTGCGCGCGCGGCGCGGCAGGCCAGGCGTGGTCGGCATCAATATCGGCGCGAACAAGGACAGCGCGGACCGGATCGCCGATTATGCGAAGATGACCGAGTTGATGGCGCCGCTCGCCAGCTACCTCACGGTCAATATCTCGAGCCCCAATACGCCGGGCCTGCGCAACCTGCAGGCGGGCGATGCGCTGGCGGACCTGCTGGCAGGCGTGTTCGAGGCGCGTGCCCGGGCACAGGGGCGCGGGGACGGCCCGCCGGTGTTCCTCAAGCTCGCGCCCGATCTCGAACCCAGGGAGATCGACGCGATCGCGAAAGTGGCGCTCGACAGCCCGCTCGCCGCGCTGATCATCTCCAACACCACGCTCGCGCGGCCGCCGCTGCGCTCGAAGCACGCGGGCGAGAGCGGCGGGCTATCGGGCGCGCCGCTCGCCCCCATTGCGCTGCAAAGGCTCAAGGATTTCCGCAAGGCGACCGGGGGGGCGATCCCGCTGATCGCCGCGGGCGGGATCGACAGTGCCGACGCCGCGTGGGAACGGATCGTGGCGGGCGCCAGCCTGGTCCAGCTCTATTCGGCGATGGTCTATCAGGGCCCGATGCTGGGGCGCCGGATCGCGCGCGGGCTGTCGCAAAGGTTGCAGCGCGAAGGCTTTGCCTCGATTGAGGAGGCCATCGGATCACAGGCTTGAGGACCAATATGCTCTCCAGAAACCTCTTCGGCCAGGGCGCCCGTCTCGTCGCCAGCCTCGCCGGAGCACTCGCGCTTGCAGCCTGCGCAACCGCGCCTGTCGCCGACCAGGCGGCGACCACCACCAGCGCACCCACGGTTCGCGGGGCCGTCTCCGCTGCCGACCCGCGCGCCGAGGAGGCGGGTTACGCAATGCTGCGCCGGGGCGGCAGCGCGACCGATGCGGCAATCGCGGTAATGCTGGCGCTCACCGTGGTCGAACCGCAAAGCTCCGGGATCGGCGGCGGAGGCTTCATGGTTCGCGGCGCGCCGGATGGTGCGGTCACCACCTATGACGGGCGCGAAACCGCCCCAGCGGGCGCGACGCCGGAATGGTTTCTCGATGCACAGGGCAAGGTGCCGCCATTCCGGGAATCGGTCCAGAGCGGGCTCAGCGTCGGCGTGCCGGGCAATATCGCGCTCGCCGCCAAGGCTCATGCGCAGCACGGAAGACTGCCCTGGGCGGACCTGTTCGCCCCCGCCATTGCGCTGGCGCGCGACGGTTTCCGGATCAATCCCCGGCTGAACAACTCGCTGACCGACAGGAGCGATACCGGCGCGCGCAGCGAGGCCGCGAGGGCCCTGTTCTACGATGCCTCGGGCAAGCCGCTGCCAGTGGGAACCACGGTGACCAATCCCGATCTGGCGGCCACGCTCGAAACCCTGGCGAGTGCGGGCCCCGAGGCCTTCTATCGCGGAGATCTGGCAGGCGAGATCGCGCAGACGGTCGCCGCAGATACGCCCCGCGACGAGCCGATGAGCGAGCGCGATATCGCAACCTACGCGGCGAAGGAGCGTGAGGCGCTGTGCGCGCCCTATCGTGCCTACCGGGTCTGCGCGATGGGGCCGCCCACCTCGGGCGGTATCGCGATAGTCCAGATTCTCGGCCAGCTCGAACGCTTCGATCTGGCGGCACTCGGCCCGCGCAATCCGGTTGCGTGGCACCTATTCCTCGAATCCCAGCGGCTCGCCTATGCGGACCGGGAGCTGTACGTGGCCGACAGCGATTTCGTGCCGGTTCCGGTCGAAGGGCTGATCGCGCCCGACTATCTCGCGCAGCGCAGCGCGCTGATTTCCGCCGGCACGACACTGGCCGAGGTCCAACCGGGCTCGCCCGCGGGTGCCAACATGGCGCTGGCCGACGGCGACGAGCCCAAAGAGCGCGGCACCTCGCATATCGCGGTGGTCGACGCCTCGGGCACGATGGTCAGCTACACCTCCACCATCGAAAGCGCCTTCGGGTCGGGCCTGATGGTCGGGGGCTTCTATCTCAACAACGAACTGACCGACTTCAGCCGCTCGCCCACGGTCGACGGAAAGCCGGTGGCCAACCGGGTCGAAGGCGGCAAGCGTCCGCGCAGCTCGATGTCGCCGGTGGTCGTCTACGATCCGCAAGGCCGCCCCTTCATGGCGGTTGGCGCGGCAGGCGGCAGCACGATCCCGGTGCAGACCGCGCGCAGCATTATCGGCGTGATCGATTTCGGCCTCGATGCGGAAGATGCGTTGGGCCTGCCTTTCGTCATGGCTTTCGGCGATGCCGTGATGCTTGAAGAAGGCACCTGGCTCGCAGAAAGCGAGGAGGCATTCCGGAAGCTGGGGCACGAGACGCTCTCGATCCGCGCCGCTCCGGTCAAGGCCGGGATCGTGCTGCGCCAGAACGGCGAATGGGTGTCGGCCCGCGATCCCCGCCTGATCGGTCAGCTCACATTGCCCTAGCGTTTGCTGCGCCCGGCGCTTGCCGTAGCGTCGACGGGAGCCTAGACCGCCCCGCACCGTTGTAAACAGAACGATAACCGGGAGAAGGTGCGCCTTTGACGCAGCTTGAAGAAATCGAACGGGCGGACAATCTCGTCTCGCTGTTCCTGAAGCGCGCCGACGAGGGCGGCGACAAACCCTTCCTCGGCCGCAAGGTTGCGGGCGAATGGCAGACGATCAGCTGGCGCGAGGCGGCGGAGCAGGTCTGCATTCTGGCCGAGAACCTGCGCGCTCTGGGCCTGAAGGACGGCGACCGGGTGATGCTGGTCAGTGAAAACCGCCCCGAATGGTGCATCGCCGATCTCGCAATCATGGCGGCCGGGTGCATCACCGTGCCCGCCTACATCACCAATACCGAGCGCGATCACGTCCATATCCTCGACAATTCGGGGGCCAAGGCGGTGGTCGTTTCGGACGAGAAGCTGTCCGGCCCGCTGATCCCGGCGATCTTCAACACCGGAATTGCCGAGCACATCATCCCGATCGAAGGCGTAAGGAGCTACCAGGGAGGCAACCTCGAATGCCATCCTTGGGAGGGCATGGTTCAGGGTGATGCGGCCGCCGCGCGCAAGGCGGTCGAGGCGCGGATCGCGGGAATCGGGCGCAAGGACACCGCCTGCATCATCTACACCAGCGGCACCGGCGGCGCGCCGCGCGGCGTGCTTCAGCACCACGGCTCGATCCTGTGCAATATCGCCGGCGCGGCCGAAATCCTGATCAACGACTTCAAGCTGGCGGAGGACGAGCGCTTCCTTTCGTTCCTGCCGCTAAGCCATGCCTACGAGCATACCGGCGGGCAATTCCTGCCGATCGGCGTGGGCGCGCAGATCTACTATGCCGAAGGTCTGGAAAAGCTCGCGACCAATATCGAGGAGACGCGCCCCACGATCATGGTCGTCGTGCCGCGCCTGTTCGAGGTACTGCGCACGCGAATCATGAAGCAGATCGCCAAGCAAGGCGGCGCGGCCAGCTACCTGATGGACCGCGCGCTGGAGATAGAGGAGCGCGCGGACAAGAACGGCAAGAAGCGCCTGCGCGACAAGCCGATGGATGTGCTGGTCGGACGGCTCCTGCGGCCCAAGATTCGCCAGAAGTTCGGCGGACGGATCAAGGCGATGGTTTCGGGCGGCGCGCCGCTCAATCCCGAAGTCGGCACGTTCTTCCAGGCGCTCGGCCTCACGATGCTGCAGGGCTACGGCCAGACCGAGGCCGGGCCGGTGATCAGCTGCAACCGCCCGCGCGCAGGGATTGCGATGGACACGGTCGGCCCGCCGATGAAGGGGGTCGAGATCAGAATCGCCGAGGACGGCGAAATCCTGTGCCGGGGCGAGCTGGTGATGCACGGCTACTGGCAAAACCAGGCGGAAACCGACCGCGCGCTGAAGGACGGCTGGCTCCATACCGGCGATATCGGCCATCTCGACGAGAAAGGCCGGATCGTCATCACCGACCGCAAGAAGGACATGATCGTCAACGACAAGGGCGACAATGTCGCGCCGCAGAAGGTGGAAGGGATGCTGACGCTGCAGCCCGAGATCGGACAGGCGATGGTCGCAGGCGACCGGCGGCCCTACATCGTCGGCCTGATCGTGCCCGATGCCGAATGGACGCTCGAATGGTGCAAGGCGCAGGGCAAGCCGCTCGATTGCGCGAAGGCGCAGGATCTGCCCGAGTTTCGCGCGGCGATCCGCAAGGCGGTCGACCGGGTGAACTCCGAATTGTCCGTGGTCGAAAAGGTGCGCGGCTTCGCCTTCGCGGACGAGCCCTTCTCGATCGAGAACGAGGAAATGACGCCGAGCATGAAGATCCGCCGTCACAAGATCCGCGACCGCTACGGCGAGCGGCTCGACGCGCTTTACCGGCATTGAGCTGGCGGCTCCGGATGCGATTCGCGTTCCTGTTTGCGATCGCCGCGCTGGCCAGCGGCTGCGCCAGCGTCCCGCAGATGTCCGACACTCTGCCGAGCGCGCTCGAAGCGGGCTGGGAAGGGGAGCGCGTCTGCACGCTGAGTCACCAGACGGCGACGCACCGCGTATTGCGCTGCACCTTCCCGCCCGGCGTCGGGCACGAACGGCACTATCATCCCGCGCATTATGGCTACGCGCTGAGCGGCGGCACGATGCGGATCACCGATGCAAGCGGCACGCGCGACGTGGAGCTTGCGACGGGTTCTGATTATTCGAGCGAAGGCACGCCCTGGCACGAGGTCGTCAATATCGGCGACACCACGGTCACCTATCTGATCGTCGAAGAACTATAGGTCGGCGCTTTCAGGCCGCCTCGTCTTCCAGATCGACATATTCGGGGAAGAAGCTCGGCGCGCGGCTCGACCATGCAGGCGCGGTCGCGGCGGCTTCGCTCAGGCTCTGAAGCAGCAGCTTGCGCCGTGCCGGGCGCAGGTGCGGCATCGCGGCACCGGCGCAGAAGGCGCTCGGCAACCACGGGCGGACATCCGCGCCGAGCAGCCGTTCGTAGAGGAAACGGAAGGGCGAGAAGCCGTCGAGCCGTTCCTGCGCGAGATCGAAGGCGGCGAGCCGCGAAAGCTGGCCCATGAAGGGCGAGATCGCCTCGCCCGCATCCGCCTCGGGGATCGAGTGACGCAGGCTTTTGAGATCCTGATAGGCGACATACTGGCGGCGAATCGCCACGTTCTCGCTCGCGTTGCGGGCCCACAGCTTGAAGGCATCGCAGCGACCGAGCCCGATATCGAGATTGCGCCGGATAAAGCGCTGCTCGCACGGGCTGAAACTCGCGAATTCGCGCATCTCGGCAATGCTCAGGCTGGTGGTATTCGTCGTCGCCATTGTGCCCCTCCATCGGGCCCTTCATCCGATGGCGAGCATGTTTCGCGCGTCTTGGTTAACATCCCGTAAGCCTTGTGGGACGGGAGAGCTCCTGCGCTGGATCGGTCCGACAAGCGGACTGCGCTCTTGCTAGATCAGGCCCGCAAGCGGACTGCTGGGATCGGCATATTTGCGAGTCGCCATGCGCCCGGCGAGATAGGCGTCGCGCCCCGCCTGCACCGCCAGCTTCATCGCGCGGGCCATGCGAATCGGGTCTTTCGCCTCGGCGATGGCGGTGTTCATCAGAATGCCGTCGCAGCCCAGCTCCATGCCCACGGCTGCGTCCGACGCGGTGCCGACGCCCGCATCGACCAGCACGGGCACGTTTGCCCCTTCGACGATCAGCCGGATGGTCACGCGGTTCTGGATGCCGAGGCCACTGCCGATCGGGGCGCCCAGTGGCATGATCGCCACCGCGCCCGCTTCCTCTAGCTGCTTCGCGGCGATCGGATCGTCGGCGCAGTAGACCATCGGCTTGAAGCCTTCCTTGGCGAGCGTCTCGGTCGCGCGCAGCGTTTCGCGCATGTCGGGATAGAGCGTCTTGGCCTCGCCCAGCACTTCCAGCTTCACCAGATCCCAGCCGCCCGCCTCGCGCGCCAGGCGCAAGGTGCGGACGGCCTCGTCCGCGGTGAAGCAACCCGCGGTATTGGGCAGGTAGGTGACCTTCTTGGGGTCGATGAAGTCGGTCAGCATCGGCTGGTTCGGGTCCGACACGTTGACCCGCCGCACCGCGACGGTGACGATCTCCGCACCACTGGCTTCGAGCGCGGCGGCGTTCTGCGCGAAGTCCTTGTACTTGCCCGTGCCCACGATCAGGCGCGAGCGGAAGGTGTGCCCGGCGACGCTCCAGGTGTCATCATCCACCGGCGAATGGTCTCCACCGCCGACGAAATGCACGATTTCCAGCGTGTCGCCATCGGCCAGCGCAATCTCGCCTAGCTGCGAGCGCGGGGCTATCTCGCCATTATGCTCGACCGCGACCTTTTCCGGCGGGAGGCCGAGGTCGCGCACCAGCGCGGCAATGCTTGTGGCGGAGGTGGTGCGGCTCTCGCCGTTCAGCTGGATCGATTTGGTGGCGCTCATGGGCGAGCGACTTGGGGCCTCAGCGCTGCTGGCGCAAGCAGCCAGGCTTATTTGTCGCCGGAGTACCGCGCAGATTGAGAAAATGGCCCACCGAGACCAGCGCCACGCCGATAATCGTCAGCACCGCTTCCTGCATCCCGTGGGGCGCTGCCAAGGCGCCGCCCATGAAGGTAAGGCCGGTCATCGCGACCACGAAGGGCGTGCGCCGCCGGTGCCGCACCGCGCCGATCCCGATCGCGGTCCCGGCGATGATCGTCGCGGCGGCAAGGCCCCACCAGTGCAGTTCGGGCGCGAACAGCCAGCTCCCCGCCAGACCGAGCGAGGAAATCAGCACGATCGTCAGCAGGCAATGCACCGCGCACAGCGCGGACAGGGCAATGCCCATCGCATCCAGCCTGATGCGATTCGAGAGACTGCGCAAATCCATGAGCAGCCAAGTATGTGATGTTGTTTCATTTTGCAAGGCGTCGCTTGCGGGAAATTCAACGGCGATACGGGTTTGCGTGCTTGCAAGTCGCTCTGCGCTTACGCATTCATACGGCATGCTCCGCTTCTTTTCCCGCCCGCCCCACGCGGCTGCCGGCGACGGCACCCGGCCCGGCTGGCTCGCATGGTGGCTGGTGATCGTCGCCGCGATGGTGGTGCTGATCGTCGCGGTCGGCGGGATCACCCGCCTGACCGAATCGGGCCTGTCGATCACGCAGTGGGATCCGGTGACCGGCGTCCTCCCCCCGCTGACCGATGAGGCATGGCAGGCGGAGTTCGCCCGGTATCGCGCGACCCCCGAGTATCGCTACGAGGCGGGCCCGGCGGGCATGACACTCGGCGATTTCAAGGCGATCTTCTTCTGGGAGTGGTTTCACCGGCTGCTGGGTCGGGTGATCGGCATCGCCTTCGCCGTGCCGCTCGTGCTGGCATGGTTCCGCGGGTGGATACCCAAGGGCTACAAACTGCGCCTGCTCGCGCTGCTTGCGCTGGGCGGCCTGCAGGGCGTGTTCGGCTGGCTGATGGTCCGCTCGGGGCTCGGCGGCACGATGACCGACGTGAGCCATTTCTGGCTTTCGATCCACCTGTGTACCGCGCTGATTACGCTGGCGGGTCTGGTGTGGACCGCGCTCGACCTGCACGATCTCAACCAGACAGGCGACGCGCGGCCAGCCCTGCTGCGACCCATCGCGATGGTCGCGGGCGCGATCCTGTTCGTGCAGGTGCTGCTTGGCGCCTGGGTTGCCGGGCTCAATGCGGGCCACGCGTCGGACACCTGGCCGCTGATGCAGGAACGCTTTGTGCCCGAGGCCGATATGAGCCGGGGCTTCTTCTGGGCGATCACGCACGATCCCTTCCTGCTCCATTTCCTCCACCGCTGGTTCGCATGGGCGGCGCTGGGGGCGCTCCTGTGGCTCGGCTGGCGCGCGCTCCCGCGCGAAGGAAACGCGGGGCAGGCGATCATCGGGCTGGCGATCGGCCAGGTGCTGCTCGGCATCGTCACGGTCGTCACCGGGGTCTCGCTGTGGATCGCGGTTGCGCATCAGGTCACGGCCGCGCTGCTGGTCGCGGCGACGGCTGCCTCGGCCCATGCGGTCGGGCGACGCGTGGGTGACCACGCGGCATGAGCGCGCTGATCTATTCGGTTTTCGGCAGCCGCGAGGAGGCGCGCGAGGTCGCAACCCGGCTGCTCGACGAGAAGCTGATCGCCTGCGCCAACGTGATCGGGCGGATCGAAGCGCTGTTCGAATGGGATGGCGAGCGGGGCGGGGGAGAGGAGATCGCCGTCCTGTTCAAGACCCATGCCGATCGGCTCGACGCGGCGGTCGCGCGGATGGAGCAGCTCCACCCTTATGATACACCCGCCATCCTCGGCTGGCGCGCCGACGCGAGCGGTGCCGCGACGGCGCAATGGCTCGGCGAACTCGTCCGATGAGCATCGCGGTCGGGCGGCGCGGATTTCTGCTCGGCCTGGGGGCGCTTGCCGCGCTGCCCGCCCCGGCACTTGCACTGACGCGCGCACACGCCAGCGCCCCCGAGGGGGACTTCGTGCTCGAACGGGTGCTGGTGCGCGGCCTTTCCGACGGCAAGCGGATCGTGGTGACACGGCGGTGGAGCATCGCCTTCGCCCCCTCGGACAAGGACGGCTTGCGCGTCACCGGCGAACAGAGCTTCGCGCAGGTCGACGCGCCGCCGCCGCTGCAGGCGCTCGCCGCGATCGAGGCCGGGCGCGAGGAAGCGGGGTTTCTGCCGCTGCAGCTCGACAGGAGCGGAGCGATCGTGTCGCCCGTTGCAGGCGAGGCTCCACCCGCGCTCCCCGACGATGTCGTCTCTGCCGCACTGGCCTTTGCCCGCGCCCGGTCCGCCGGAGACGACGTTTCGGCGACGGCACGGCAGTTCGTCACAGACCTTTCGCAGCGCGGCCATGAATGGCTCACCAAGCTGCCGCGCGACCTCTTTTTCCCCGAGCCCCGGGATCGCAGCGCGAGCCGCGACATCGCCCTGCCTGACGGCACGCAAGGCCATGTCACCCTGCGCGAAAGGGCATTGGCGGACGGCGGGTCGGGCCTGCTGCGCGAGTTCGCGCGCGAGGCCGAAACCTCCACCGCCACCTTCTCGCAGAAGGGCAGCGACAGGTGGACGCTTTGGCCCACGGTATTATAATACCTCCTCCCTATCCCGCATGAATGCTTGACTTGAAGCGCGTCGGACCGCATTAGCGCGCTCCACGCCCGGACCTGCGAATCCGTTTTTCATAGCGGAAACCATCCGGCGAGACCCCGAATTCCATAGGGAAAGCATAGCCATGAAGGCGCTGAGCAAGGTGACCCGGTCGATCAAGCCGGCCGAGGTCGAAAAGAACTGGTACGTGATCGACGCGGAAGGGCTCGTCGTGGGCCGTCTCGCGACGATCGTCGCGAACATCCTGCGCGGCAAGCACAAGCCGAGCTTCACCCCGCATGTCGATTGCGGCGATCATGTGATCATCCTCAATGCGGACAAGGTGAAGTTCACCGGCCGCAAGATGGGTGACAAGAAGTATTACAAGCACACCGGCTATGCCGGCGGCATCAAGGAAACCACGCCCGCCAAGATCCTCGAGGGCAAGTTCCCCGAGCGCGTGGTGGAAAAGGCGGTCGAGCGCATGATCCCGCGCGGGCCGCTGGGTCGCCAGCAGATGAAGGCGCTGCACCTCTATGCCGGCACCGAGCATCCGCACGAGGGCCAGAAGCCCGAGGTGCTCGACGTCGCTTCCATGAACCGCAAGAACAAGGCTCTCGCATAATGGCCGACGACAAGAACCAGAACGATCCGAAGACCGAGAGCGTTCGCGATCTCGCGGACCTGGGCGATATCGCGGGCGATGCGCCCACTGCCGATGCCGCCGTGGTTGCGGAAAGCACCGCGCCGCTGCGCGAGCAGGAGCTGGACCAGCATGGCCGCGCCTACGCCACCGGCCGCCGCAAGGATGCAGTCGCGCGCGTGTGGGTCAAGCCCGGCAAGGGCACGATCACGATCAACGGCAAGGAGCAGGAGAAGTATTTCGCCCGCCCGACGCTGCGTCTGATCATCAACCAGCCGTTCGAAATCACCGACCGCGTGGACCAGTACGATGTCGTCGCCACCGTGCGCGGCGGCGGCCTTTCGGGCCAGGCCGGGGCGGTCAAGCACGGCATCAGCCAGGCGCTGGCCAAGTACGAACCCGCGCTGCGCAGCACGGTCAAGTCGGCCGGCTTCCTGACCCGCGACAGCCGCGTGGTGGAGCGCAAGAAGTACGGTCGTGCCAAGGCACGCCGCAGCTTCCAGTTCTCCAAGCGTTGATGGCCGGGTAGCATTAGGCTACACCTGCAATGGATCACCAGGAGGGGCGGTGCCGCGAGGCGCCGCCCTTTTTGTTTGTCAGGCGCACGCAGCAAGTGCCGAGAAGCTTGCCCCGCCATTTCATCCTGCTTAGGCTCGCTGCAAAACGAGGGGGTATGCAGATGAATTTTCGCGTGATCGCGACACTTACCGCACTGGCCCTTGCCGCGTGTTCGGGCGACCAGGGTGACGAAACGGGCGGCGAAGCACAGGCGGACGGCGCCTCTTCCGCTCCGATCGAGGCGGATGCGCCCTTCGACCATCCGGTCTACTCGCTCGACCATGCCCTCGACACCGAACTCTTCGGGCTCAAGCTCAACATGACGCCCGAGGAAGTGGTCGCCGAGCTGGAGGCCAAGGGCTTTCAGCCACCCGACGATTACGAGCGGAGCGACCTGACGATCGACTGCGGCGAGGCGTGCAGCGTCGGCCTGTCGCAGAACGAGCGCAGCGCTACCGAGTGGACACGCACCAGCGCGGACGGCGCAGGCACGGAAACCATCAAGCCGGTATTCTATGTCTCGGCCGACAAGGGCCAGAAACTGATGCGGGCCGTCTATACGCGAAAAGAAGACGCGAAGGTCGATCCCGAAAAGTCGATTGCCGCAGTCGCAGAGCGCTTCGGAGAGCCGACCGTATCGATGGACGACCGGGCGTTCTACGCGATCCAGCTGGAGATTCCCGAGGCCTACGAGACAACCGCGGAGGATACGCGGTCGCCGAAGAACGGTTATACCGAACAGCGCGCCGTCGTTCAGGACCGGCTCGGTTGCCTGATGGATGAGTCCAACAACTTCCCCGCCCCCCGGACCGACGAGTGCAAACGCATCATGGCCGGCGACGCCTATCGACAGGCGCTTTTCGAAGCGCTCGACGACGGGCAGGATGCGAATGTCTTCCTCTGGATATTCAGCAGAGGTTCGAAGCTGGAAGTCACCCTCGACGGCGGGTTCCTTTCGAGCGCGCTGTACAAGCAACTGCGCTACGAACGGAAAATGGCAGAGCTGGCGGAGCGTCGCGGGGCGAGCGAACGGGAAATCGGCGTCGCGTCCGACATGTAGTCGGCGATACTAGGAAACCGGCGGGTCGGTGCGGGGAACCGCGCCGACCGGCGCGACCGGCTCGCCCTCCTTGCGCGGCGGATGCGCATCCTCGGGCACGTCGTCGATCCGCATCGCCTCGTCGGCGATATCTTCCAGCGTGCGGATATCGACGGTCAGGCGCTCGCCATCCCAGTGGATCTCGTTGAAGCTCGGCGGGGTCGAGCGCAGGCGCTGAGACAAAGTCCCCGCGCCGATCATCCGGACCGGCCCGTGGGGCGTGTCCTCCATGATGTCGAACGCGTCGTGGACATGGCCCGACAGCACGCCGAGCACGTCGCGCTTCGCCAATTCCGCCAGCGCCTTCGATCCGCCCCGCGTCAGCGCGGTGCCCTGCGTGCCCACCTCGCGCAGCGGATGATGGACCGTCACCAGCGCGCGGGTACCCGGCGGCAGCGCGTCGATCCGGGCGAGGCAGTTCTCGAGCGCGCGGCCCGTGACCCAGCCCTTCGACCAGTTGAAGCGTGGCTGCATCCGCACCGCCGTCTTCAATGGGACCAGCGCGATATCGGGCAGGTCGATTTCGCGCTCGACGATGTCCTTGAGGCAGCCGAACCGCTTGTAGGGATCGAGGAACCGTTCGATCAGGTTGAAATAGGGCATGTCGTGGTTGCCGACATCGAGCGTGACCGGGGCATCGAGCGTGCCGATCCAGTCCTCCGCCGCCCGAAATTCGTGATGGCGCGCGCGCATGGTCAGGTCGCCGGTGATTGCGATCGCCGCCGGTGCGAGGCGCGTGACCTCGGCGGAGAACCAGTCGAGCGCCTCGTTGTTTTCGAGCCCGAAATGGACGTCGCTGACATGGAACAGCAGGGTTTCGGTCATTCTCTCAGCCTCCTCCCGGCATGGTCGCGATCAGATCGACCGGGCAGGGTTCGAGCGTGAAGGTCTCGCGCGGGCCCGCATGGGCCGGTTCGCCGTCGAGCAGCAGGTCGAGCGGTTCGCCCCCGGTGCTTTCCAGCACCAGCCGGTCGAACGGCCCCAGGGTCTCGTGCGGCCCCTCGCGAAACTCCTGCCGCAACAGCGCCCAGGTCTGCGCGACGAAATCCGCGCCGGTGCGCGCGTGATAGGCGGCGGCGTCCATTCCTCCCGCATGCGGGACCAGTTCGATGATCGGATAGCCTTCGCGCTGGCCCACGGCTGGCTCGGCAATCCGCACCGGCGGGCGGCCCGTGGTGCCTTCGATCGCGGTGCCCGTGGCCCGCAGCATCTGGGCCGGGTCGCCATGGCGCAAGGCCTCGCGCACCTCGTTCCAGCTGGTGCCGGGACCGATCAGCAGGCCTGCCAGCGCGAGGCCCTGGGAGGACCGGATGATCCGGGGGCGGACCCTTTCGGCCTGGCCCCGGGCGAAGGAAGAGACGACCGCATCGACCTCGGCATCGCCATGCAGCCGATGTGTCAGGAGGTTCTGAGTGCCGCCGGGCAGCGGCAGGATCGCGCCCTCCCAGCCCGCCAATGCGGAAACGACCGCATTGATCGTGCCATCCCCGCCGAGCGCGAAGAGCGTGTCGATCCCGCGCGCGGCAAGATCTTGCGGAGAGGGAATCGAATCGCGCGGAAAGTCCGACCGCCCGGCAATGCAAAGGTCGGATTGCGCGCAGCTTGCGTGCAGGTTCGCCAGCAACTCCTCCCGCACGGAGCCGCTGCCTTCGTTGGCGACCAGCCAGATATCGTGTTGTTCCGCCATGATGATTGGAAAGCGCGGGCGCGCGGGCCGGTTCCGTCAGCCCGCCTGCGGAGACGCGGCGTCGGCAGGCTCGATCTGCTCGACCAGCAGCTTGTCGATCTTGCGTCCGTCCATGTCGACCACCTCGAACCGCCAGCCCTGATGGGTGAAAACCTCGCCCTCCTCGGGCAGGTGTTTGAGCACGGAGAGCGCGAAACCGGCCGCGGTCGCGAATTCGCGATCCTCACCGTAATCGAGTTCGAGCCTGTCGCCGAGCGTTTCGGCAGGCAGCGCCCCGGACACCAGCAGCGAACCGTCGGCACGCTCGATCACCGCGGGTATGTCGCCCTGATCCTTGTCACTCTCGAACTGGCCGACGATGGCGGTCAGCAGGTCGATCGGCGTGACGATCCCGTCGAGATGGCCGTATTCGTCGTGGACCATCGCCATCGCGACCTCGGCCTGCTGGAGCACGCGCAGCGCGTCCATGGCATCGAGCTGGTCGGGCACGACCTCGGCACGCTTGACGAGGTCGGTCAGCCGGAAGGGCGCCCCGCCGACCATCGCGGCGAGAACTTCGCGCACCTTGACGACGCCGACAATCCGGTCGGGCGAACCCTGTGCGACCGGCAGCAGCGAGTGCGGGCTTTCGGCAATGGTCTGCTCGATCTGCGCCCGGTCCGCATCGGCATCGATCCAGTCGACCTCGGTGCGCGGGGTCATCACCTCGCGCACCGGGCGGTCGGCGAGGCGAACGACGCCTTTCAGGATCGCGCTCTGTTCGGCTTCGAGCACGCCGGTGCGCGTCGCTTCGGCGAACAGCATCTGCAGCTCCTCGGCGGTGACGCTGTTCTGCCCGCCGGGCCGGACGCCGAACAGCCGGACGATCGTGGCCGAGGAGAAATCGAGCACCCACACGACCGGAGCCGCGATGGTGGCGAGCCATTTCATCGGCCGCGCCATCAGCATCGAGACCGGGGCAGCGGCCCTCAGCGCAAGCTGCTTGGGCACGAGTTCGCCGATCACCAGCGAGAGGTAGGTGGTAACGACGATGACCAGGCCGACCCCGATGTCGTCGGCCGTCTCGGGAGCGATTCCCAGCAGGGCAATCCGCTCGCCGACAGGCTCGCCCAGGGTCGCACCCGAGACGTAGCCGTTGATGATCCCGATGACGGTAATGCCGATCTGGACGGTGGACAGGAACTTGCCCGGGTCGCTCGCCAGCTCCAGCGCGGTCTGTGCCGCGCTGCTGCCCGCCTCGGCGTTCGCCTGCAAGCGTGTCGTCTTGGCCGAGACGATCGCCAGTTCCGACATCGCGAAGACGCCATTGAGCACGATCAGCCCGGCGATGATGAAGAGGTCTGTCCAGGGAAATGGTGTCACGGCAACACCCGGGCTAGCACAAAAGCGCTGCCGCGCCAGCCGTCATCGGGCGGATATTGCCCGCAAGCCACAGCGGGAACCCGCGCGCCGGGCATTGCGTTACGGAGGCGGCGAGCGTGGGTGGAACGCGAGCCCCGATACGTGCGCGGAACCATTCGCGCATTAAAACGAAAGAGGGACTGCAGAAACATGAAAACCTCCCGTATCATTCTCTCCTCGGTGGCCGCCGCAGCCCTGATGAGCACCTCCGCTTGCGTGACCGACCCCAACACCGGCGAGCAGACCTTCTCGCGAACCGCCGTGGGCGCTGCCCTGGGCGGCACGCTCGGCTATCTTCTCGGCGGGGTGATCGGCGGCGATGCCGCCCGGATCATCGGTGCCGGGATCGGCGGCACCGCGGGCGCGGTGATCGGCGACCAGTTCGACGACCAGATCCGCGAACTCGACGAACAGACTGCCGGCAGCGGGGTCGATGTCGAGGAAATCGGCGACCAGGAAGCGATCCTCGTCCGCCTGCCCGACGGCGTGACCTTCGCGACCAACTCGGCCACGATCAACGCCAACTTCCGCAATACGCTGAATACGGTGGCCGACAGCCTGATCCGCTATCCCAACAGCCTGATCGACGTCTATGGCTTCACCGATACGACCGGCCAGCCGGGTTACAACCAGCAGCTCTCGGAACGCCGGGCGCAGGCCGTGGCCGACTATCTGGTCTCGCAGGGTGTCTCCCGCTCGCGGATCGCGACCCGCGGCTATGGCGAAGACCCGCAATATCTGCGCGTGCGCACGGGTGACGGCGTGAACGAGCCGCTCAACCGCCGGGTCGAGATCAAGATCGTCCCGATCAGCCAGGAACAGGTCGACGCCGCGCGCCGCTAAGCCGCGAGCCTGACCGAACGAGAAGAAGAAGGGGCCGGCGCCATGCGCGTCGGCCCCTTTGCTATTTAGGACCTTTCGCCCTGCCGAGCTTCTCGCGCGCTCGCGGCCCGAAATGCTCGATCGCCGCCTGCTGGATCTTCGGCGCGCAGACCAGCAGGCCGAAACTGCGCGGATCGCGCTTGTTGTAGCCCAGCGGCTGGCCGAAAATATCGCTCACCGCAGCCCCCGCCTCGCGCGCGATCAGCGTGGCCGCCGCAATATCCCATTCGTAGCCCCAGCGCATCGTCGCCAGCAGGTCCGCCTGCCCGGCAGCGACCATCGCCGCGCGCAGGGCGATACCATTGGGCTGCTCGACCGCGACCAGGGACCTGTCGTCCTTGGCAAGATCGGCCGCCGGGATGCGCGCGCCTGCAAGATCGGCCCGGGTCGAGGCGACCAGCGGCTCGCCGTTGAGCGTCGCGCCGCGCCCGGCGGTGGCCTGCCAGCTTTCGCCGCGCGCGGGTGATTCGAGGCACGCGATGAGCGACCGGCCGGAGGAAACCAGCGCGACCGACACGGCCCATCCGGCCCGGCCGCGCACGAAGTCGCGCGTGCCGTCGATCGGGTCGACCACCCATACGAGGCGATCCGCCAGCCGCTCGGCCCGGTCGGCGCTTTCCTCCGACAGCCAGCCAGCGCTCGGCAGCAGGGCGGTCAGCTCGCGACGAAGAAACGAATCGATTTCGAGATCGGCGGCGCAGACGGGATCGTTCTCGCCCTTGTCCCAGCTTTCGACGCTATGGCCCGCGCCCGGCCAGCAATTCATGGCGATCCGCCCGGCTTCGCGGACGATCGCTTCCAGGCGCGAATAGTCGATCATGATGACGCGCCATCATGTGCGCGGCCACCACGCCCTTTTCAAGCGCCCGCATCCATGCTTATGCGCTGCACAAAATCGCCCTTCGACCAAAGATCTCACCCGCAAAGGACGGACGCCCTCATGAACATTCACGAATATCAGGCCAAGGATCTCCTCAGCAAGCACGGGATCGCGATCCCCAAGGGGATCCCGGCGATGAGCGTGGAAGAGGCGGTCGCAGGCGCCAAGCAGCTGCCCGGCCCGCTCTACGTCGTGAAAGCGCAGATCCACGCAGGCGGTCGCGGCAAGGGCAAGTTCAAGGAACTGGGCCCCGATGCCAAGGGCGGCGTCCGGCTCGCCAAATCGATCGAGGAAGTCGAGGCCAGCGCGAAGGAAATGCTCGGCAACACGCTGGTCACGGTGCAGACCGGCGATGCGGGCAAGGAAGTGAACCGCCTCTACGTCACCGACGGGGTCGACATCGCGAAGGAATACTACCTCGCGCTGCTGGTCGACCGCGCGAGCGGCGAGGTCGCCTTGGTCGCCTCGACCGAAGGCGGGATGGACATCGAGGAGGTTGCGCACTCGACGCCCGAAAAGATCACCACGATCACCATCGACCCGGCGCAGGGCTTCATGCCGCATCATGGCCGCGCCGTGGCCTTCGCGCTGAAGCTGGAGGGCGACCTCAACAAGCAGGCGCAGAAGCTCGCGAAGCAGCTGTACGAGGCGTTCCTCGCCTATGACTGCGAGATGTTGGAAATCAATCCGCTGGTCGAAACCGATAGCGGCGAGTTGCTGGTGCTCGACACCAAGATGAGCTTCGACGGGAATGCCCTCTACCGCCACAAGGATGTCGAGGCGCTGCGCGACGTGACCGAGGAAGACGAAGCCGAGGTCGAAGCGAGCGAGTACGATCTCGCCTACATCAAGCTCGACGGCAATATCGGCTGCATGGTCAACGGCGCGGGCCTGGCGATGGCCACGATGGACATCATCAAGCTGAACGGCGCCTTCCCGGCCAACTTCCTCGATGTCGGCGGTGGTGCCAACAAGGAGAAGGTGACGGCTGCCTTCAAGCTGATCCTCAAGGATCCGGCGGTGGAAGGCATCCTCGTCAACATCTTCGGCGGAATCATGAAGTGCGACGTGATCGCCGAGGGCATTATCGCCGCGGCCAAGGAAGTGAACATCCAGGTGCCGCTGGTGGTCCGCCTCGAAGGCACCAATGTCGAAAAGGGCAAGGAAATCCTCGCCAACTCGGGCCTCGCGATCGTCCCGGCGGACGATCTGGGCGATGCGGCGCGCAAGATCGTGGCGGAAGTGAAGAAGGCGGGATGATGCGCAAGGTACTGATCGGGCTCGCAGGTGTAGCAACCATTCTGGGCGGCGCCGCTTCGGCGCAGTCGCCCTGGCCAACCATCAGCGACCGATCGGTGCTCAGCACCTTCAAGCTCCTACCCGATTACGACGCCTGCAGCGCCGAACTGATGGGCGGGACCGAAATCGCGCTCACCGACCATTTCACGAATGGTCCGGTCGGCGACGGGGCCTACCGGATCGTCGTGATCGAGCAGGACACCTACAACCGCTACAAGGCCGGCAGCTGGGTGAAGATGAAGTTCGGCGACGATCTCGTCTGGGGCAAGGTCGTCGCCGCGCGCGGCAACCGTACGACCTTCGCCTTCGGTGCCGGGGTACTGCGCGCATTGTGGTACGAAGGCAGCCTGCCCTTCGTCGAATTCGAAGCCACGAAGGATCTGTTCGACCAGGATCGTTACGACCATATCTCGCTGTCCGATCCCGAGGGCATGCAGGATACGCTGATGCCCAACCGGCAGCTCCTTTCGGGCCTGCTGACCTGCTACGAAGGGCTGTCGATGGGCGCCTGACGCGGCAGGTGGCGATGTGTCATCCGCCCTCGCCGGGCGACGTCATCCGGCGCATCCGGAAGAGCAGTTCCTCGCCCTCTTTCATCCGCACCGCGGCCAGAAGACCCTCCTCCCCATCGCACCTCAGGGTCAGCGCCTGAAAAAAGGCCGCGCATTCCTCGATCGCGATGAGGCGGAAGGTGAGCATGTCGCCCTTCTCCTCCCAGCCGGTGAGATCGGCATTGAAGTGCTTGAGGCGCAGGACCAGCGTCCCCTCTTCCTCCATCAGATAGAGGTGCTCGGTAAAGCGGATGGTGCCTTCATCGGTGGTCTGGACGAAGGTGCCGACCATCGTGTCGCCCGTGGGTGGCAGCCAGCTTTCCATCGCGGCCGCCCCGCCGATCCCCTCGCCCCTCCACTGGCCCACCAGCCAGTCCATCTGGTCGAGCGTTGCGGGTGGCGATTCGAAGCCTTCTTGCGCGACGCGGGTTTCCTGCGCCGCGAGCGGGCTCGCCGCCAGCAGCGCAACCAGCGCCAGCATCCACTTGCCTGAAGCCATTTGCCGTCTCCCCGTTCTGTGAGCCCAGCGCGCTAGAACATCCCGCCGCTGCCGCCCGATCCGCCGCCCATCAGCATCCCGATCACGACCTGCGAAATCAGGATGTAGAACGCCACGCCGCTGCCGATGAAGGCGACGAGCATGAGCAGCCCGTCGCGCACGGTCAGCGCGATGCCGAAGGCGGCGATCACCGCCATCGGCAGGGCGACCGCAAAGGGCAGGAGTTCGAGCGGCGGGATCGCAAGGCACAGCACCGCGATCACGATCGAGGCGATTCGCGCCGCGGTCGGCCCGGTGAAGATCTTCAGGCGGCCGTGGAAGATCTTGTCCATCCACTTGCCGACCTTCTCCATGTCCTCGGCCGCGTTGGCGAGCTTTTCCCCCTCGACCGAACGGTTCTTCAGGATGCCCGGCAGCCAGAGGTGATCCTTGCCCCACGCCAGCTGCACCGCGAAAAGCAGCAGGGTGAGCGCAAGAAAGGTCGGCACACCGGGAATTCCACCTATGGGGGAGACCCCGATCAGGGCCGGAACCAGCAGGACCGGCCCGTAGGACCGGCTGCCGAAGGTCCGCACGATGTCGCCGATCGAGACGGTATCGTTTCCGTCGCCAACCTCGATCAGGCGATCGAGAAGGTCGCACACCGAATGGGGGGTCTTGGCCATCTGTTCTTAAAGACCTCGCTGGTCATCGGTTCCGGCGGCGGGTCTAGCATGATTCGCAGGAAGTTACGCCAGCGCTTCGCGCATCTTCCGGGGCCTAGCTTACGCTACGCTTCCGGTATCCTTGAGCGATGCCCTTGACGCCGCTGTTTCCGGAACGCAACACCGCCCCCGGCCATTTGAAAGGCGAGACATTCTGCGGCCCGGCGGGGAGACTCCGGGCAACCACGCGAAAGGACAAGCAATGAAAATACTCGTGCCCGTCAAGCGGGTGATCGATTACAACGTGAAGCCCCGCGTCAAGGCGGACGGCTCCGGGGTCGACCTCGCGAACGTCAAGATGAGCATGAACCCGTTCGACGAGATCGCAGTGGAAGAAGCGATCCGGATCAAGGAAGCGGGCAACGCCGAAGAAATCGTCGCGGTTTCGATCGGCCCGGCAAAGGCGCAGGAAACGCTGCGGACCGCGCTTGCCATGGGTGCCGACCGCGCGATCCTTGTTGAGACCGACGAAGATCTGGAGCCGCTGGCGGTCGCCAAGATCCTCAAGGCCATCGTCGACGAGGAACAGCCGGGCCTCGTGCTGCTCGGCAAGCAGTCGATCTCGGACGACAGCAACCAGACGGGCCAGATGCTCGCAGCATTGCTCGACCGGCCGCAGGGCACCTTTGCCAACACGATCACGCTCGAAGGCGATTCGGTCACGGTGAAGCGCGAGATCGACGGTGGGCTCGAAACCGTGAAGCTGACGCTTCCGGCCATCGTCACGACCGACCTTCGTCTGAACGAGCCGCGCTATGCTTCGCTGCCCAACATCATGAAGGCGAAGAAGAAGCCGCTCGACACCAAGAGCCCGGGCGATTTCGGCGTCGACACCGCCCCGCGCCTCAAGACCCACAAGGTCGCCGAACCGCCGGTCCGCCAGGCGGGCGAGAAGGTCGAGGATGTCGATGCGCTGGTCGCCAAGATCAAGGCCCTCGGGATTGCCTGAGGCACGCATCGCGTAAGCTCTGGATTCTGCCGGGGATCGCGCAGCAGCGCGCGGCCCGGCCAGCAAGGAAAACAAGACGATGAAAACTTTGGTTCTGGTCGAACACGACAACACCGCCATTGCCGATGCCACGCTCGCCGCGGTCGGCGCGGCCAAGCAGATGGGCGATGTCGATCTGCTGGTGATCGGCAATGATGTGACCGGCATTGCCGATCAGGCGGCGAAGATCGACGGCGTAAACAAGGTGTGGTGCGGGAACGATCCGATCTACGCCAACTTCCTGCCCGAGAACGTCGCGCCGCTGGTCGCCAAGCTGATGGAAGACCACGATGCCTTCGTCGCGCCGGCCACCACCACCGGCAAGAACATCGCCCCACGCGTCGCCGCGCTGCTCGACGTCATGCAGGTGTCCGACATCCTGTCGGTCGAGGGCGAGAAGACCTTCACCCGCCCGATCTACGCGGGCAACGCCATCGCCACGGTCGAAAGCACCGACCCCAAGCTGGTCGTCACCGTGCGCGGCACCGCGTTCGAGAAGGTGTCTTCCGAGGGCGGCTCGGCCAGCGTCGAGCAGGTCACGGGGCCGGGCGGCACCGACGCGGCCGAATTCGTCGGGCAGGAACTCGCCAAGAGCGACCGCCCCGAACTCACCAGCGCCAAGGTCGTCGTTTCGGGCGGCCGTGCGCTGAAGGATGCCGAGACCTTCGAGGAATACATCACCCCGCTCGCGGACAAGCTGAATGCCGCCATCGGCGCGAGCCGCGCGGCGGTCGACGCGGGCTATGTCCCGAACGACTACCAGGTCGGCCAGACCGGCAAGATCGTGGCCCCCGAAGCCTATTTCGCGATCGGCATTTCGGGCGCGATCCAGCACCTTGCAGGCATGAAGGATTCCAAGACCATCATCGCCATCAACAAGGACGAGGACGCCCCGATCTTCCAGGTCGCGGACATCGGCCTGGT
>MDTG01005792.1_pt1 | contig 21400 bp, 22 predicted proteins | sample 811421 | NCBI WGS metagenome assembly MDTG01 (sample SAMN05326645, study PRJNA326480) | marine metagenome | isolation source: seawater | place: Pacific Ocean: South East | collected 2011 | reverse complement strand
TGCCGAAAATTTTGTACAGGCCGCGCAGGCTGACTTTTGTTTCTTGTGTCATATCCTCACCCCTCACAGTTCAGTCTTAGTGCGATCAATGCGCGAGAGTGCCGCTTTTGAGGTGCGGTCAAGCATCACCGCCAGCAGAACGATACAGACCCCGGCCATCAATCCAACACCGAGCTCGAGATTGCGAATGCCGCGCAGAACGAGAACCCCAAGCCCTGGTGCGGTGACCATGGAGGCGATAACAACCATGGCGAGGCTCATCATGATGGTTTGATTGAGGCCGGCCATGATATTTGGCAGTGCCAAAGGCAGCTCAACTTTTGTGAGTTTTTGTCTCGGGCTCATGCCAAAGGCATTGCCTGCCTCCACCACATCTTTGTCGACCAGCCGGACGCCAAGGTCGGTCAGGCGGATCACTGGCACAATAGCATAGAGAATGATCGCGATTCCGTAGAGCCGCGACTCACCGATGGGAAAGAGGAAGATCAGCGGGATCAGATAAACGAAAGTCGGCAGGGTTTGCAGCAGATCCAAAACTGGGATGATCGCCTTTTGCAAGCGGTTGTATTTGGACATGGCAATGCCAATTGGGATGCCGAAGAGTGCGGATATAATGGTACAGACCAATATGACCGCGAAGGTTTGCATCGCCGGTTCAAAGTGATCCACAAAGGCAAAAAATGAAAGGCAGAACGCATTAAAGAGTAACACTGAAAGAGAACGCGTCGAGAACCACACAGCCACCAAGATCAGGGCCATAATCAAGAACCAAGGGGCTGTCATAAACAGATAGAGCGTGCCATCTAGCATCCAGGATAGCGGCTGAGTGATCGGGTCTAAAACTGTACGCAGCGCGGGGCGAATGGCGAGAAATCCATTCTCCAAGCCTTTAACGACGTCGCGGGTCTGGCTGATTTGGCCACAGGCTTTGTTCAATTCATCCAGTGATGGAAAGGCAAAATTCACGCCGGACTGAGGAGTGGCATTTCCAGTTTTAGCAAGCAGTTGTGCCATGGACATGGGCCCCTCTGAAGCGCCAGCATCGCACCATTTGCGCAAGCCGATCACGTTAAAGAGCCAATCGTAAGTGGCCATAGAAATGTCTCCCTGAGATCAAAATCCCGCAGACTGTGTTGGGTCTGCGGGATCGATTTTTTTATTTAGTTGAGGATTGCTGCCAATTTGCCTTTTGCATCATCGCTCAACCAATTGCCCCACACGTCCTTATATGTGGTCAGAAAGTATACTGCTGCTTCGTCATAGGAGGCATTGTTATCCAAGCGCCAAGCCAAAACATCGCCCATCTGTGCGTTTGTGAACGCAACATTTTTGAGCAGGGCGGCAACATCTGGTTCACGCTCCATAAAGGCGCCAGAGACCGCTGTTACAACTTTGGCAGATGGATAGGCTGAAAATCCAGGGTTGGCGCAATCAACGTCACCGTTACAGCTATGCGCCTCTGCGTCATAGGCCGGCACTTCAACCCGGACCATTGGGTATTTCCCGAGCACTGCGGTTGGTGCCCAATAGTAGCCAAACCAAGGTGCCTTATCTGCATAGGCCGCAGCGATGGACGTTTGCAGCGTTTCGCCTGAACCGTGTTGAAACCGCTCCAGTCCTCCAGCTTCCGCGCCCGCAGCTTTGAGGTTGTTGTTGTTGATGATATCACAGGCCCAGCCAGATGGGCAGTCATGGAATTTGCCACCCACAGCCGCTGGATTGGCCATGATGCCGTCCCATGTTGTCAGCTCTGGATTTGACTCGGCTAGGTAGGCTGGGATCCACCAGGCTTCAACGCCGCCATCTGATAGAACATTGGTCAGCTCAACCAATTTACCCTCGGCGAGCAGAGGTTCGTAAGATGGAGTCGAGTTGGCCCATACTTCGGTCAAAATATCAGGCTCGCCAGTTTCGGCCAAAGAGGTCAGCGCCGGCACTGTGGAGGAGGGCACGACTTGCACATCGCAGCCATAGCCTTGGGTCATCAAGAAGTTTGCAACCGCAGTCACAACTGCGGATGAGGCCCAGTCCATTTCGGTGATAGATACTTTCCCGCAGCTTGCCGTTGCTGATGTGGCGCCGAGTGAAAGTGCGAATGCGGCGGTTGCCGTCAACATTTTGAGTTTCATCTGTGTCTCCCTGTTATTTTCTTTACGCATCGGCCGGTTCTTCAGCCTTTTGATCCATGCAGTTGTGTCGCCAGCTTTTTGCTGTGACGTGTTATTAGCTGCAATATGGACCCAATCCCCGCAATGGAACACAGTCAAGCGACACATCCAAGCCCAAATTCGTCAGAATTCTTACGTATGGCTATTAAGGTCTTCTCGCAGTAGCACTTATAGCCGCATTTCTGCCGCCATTTCCCACGTCATGACAAAGTGGCGCCCTGGACACTTGACTCGAAAGCCATTCGGCGGTGACCGTTGGATCAGCACGCATAGTTGTCCATTCCGCGGTGCCGAGACATGACGTATTCTTCTTTATCACAGGCCCGAGATAATTTGGATGTGCAGTGGTACAGATCCCCTATGCCACCAGAGGTGTTTCGTGCCCTCTCGCAACGCAGTGACCTCAAGGGATGGAAACAGGCCGGCGGCCATTTGGCGCTTTTTGTGGCGACTGGCGGTTTTGTGTGGCTGTTTTGGGCGCAGGAACAATGGATCGCTTTTGCCGTCGCGTTGTTTTTACATGGCACTGTTGGCAGCTTTTTCTCTGGTACGGCGCCTCATGAGCTGGGCCATGGCACCGTGTTTCGGACTAAGGCCTTAAACAAGATTTTCTTGTATGCTTTTAGCCTGTTGAGTTGGTGGAATCCGTTTGATTATGCGGCCAGCCATACATGTCATCACAGGTTCACCCTGCACCCTGAGGGGGATCGAGAGAATCTCCTGCCGCTGCATCCCAATACCGATAAGTTGTTTCTCCTACAGCTTTTCACCATCAATATTATGACACAGCCAGGCCGAACTTTCGGTAAGGGCGGGCTCATTTCGTCTTTGCGGGAGACCGTTCTGCATGCGTTCGGCCGGGTTGGTTCTACTGATATCTCCAGCAATGAATGGCTCGACAGCCTCCATAAAGATCAACCTGACCAGCACTGGCGGGTGGTTCAGTGGTCGCGCCTGTTGCTTGTGTTTCATGGTGGCCTGTTTGTTCTGGCTTGGGTGACGGGCCTTTGGATCTTGCCGATTATTTTGAGCCTTTTCAATTTCATTGGCAATAGGCTTGGCTATTTTTTTACGTTTGCCGCAACATTGCGGTCTGCGTGAAAATGTACCGGACTTTCGGAAAACGGTGCGCTCCATGTGGCTGCACCCGGTACTGGAATTTTTGTACTGGCATATGAATTGGCATACTGAGCATCACATGTATGCTGACGTGCCTTGTTATAATCTCAAGCAGCTGCACCATGCGGTGAAAGATGACATGCCCAAGCCACGAAGCTTGACTGGCGCTTGGCGCGAGATGCTGGAAATTTGGGAGCGGCAGAAACGTGAGCCGGGTTATCAATTTGACACACCGCTTCCAGCTACGGCTCAAACGCTGTGCAAGCGGGCAACTGTGGCCGAAGAAGCGTCTATCGGAGAATTGGCGCCAGAGGGGCTGCGCTAAAACTGGGCGACCGGTTTTGCCGCATATTTTGCCAAAGTGGACATTGGCTTGGCGCGTGGAACACCCCTTAATTTAAAACCTAGAGCATATTTTTGGGATCAAATGTTACAAAGCGGGCTCTAAGTTTCGTCATGCTCGCCCAAACCTGGTGCCGCGCGCAGCAGTTGTAGCTGTGCATTTGAAAATTTGATCGGAGTGCGCACGCCGGGGATGCCTTCGGGAGTGATGCGCATCTGGCGGTGCAGGGTTTGTGGATCTTCCAGCGCTTCGGCGATCGTGTTGATGGGGCCGGAGGGTACGCCAGCGGCTTCTAACACCGGCAAGACATTCAATTTGCGCCAGTGGCTCAAAACTTCAATGATTTGCTCGACAGCCTCCGCGCGATGGGCCAGGCGAGCTGCGTTATCGGCGAATCTTGGATCAGTGATCCAATCTTCACGCTCTAAAGCGCGCGCGAGATTGTGAAATTGCCGGTTGTTGCCGCAAGCGATGACGATATGGCCATCAGACACAGGAAACACTTGATAGGGCACAATGCTGGTATGGGCATTGCCCATCCGCTTTGGGCTTTTCCCTGTGGTGAGGTAATTGAGATTTTGATTGGCTTGTGCGGCCAGCATGCAGTCAAACAACGCCATATCAATGTGCTGCCCTTTACCGGTCCGAGCGCGTTGAGCCAGGGCGGCTTGGATGCCGATGACCCCGTAAAGCCCGGTGAAAACATCGGCAAAAGCTACGCCAACCTTTTGCGGCATACCCTCAGGCTCGCCGGTGATCTCCATGATACCCGTCATGCCTTGAATCATAAAGTCATAGCCAGCCTTATGGGCTCGCGGGCCGTCTTGACCAAAGCCGGTGACAGAGCAATAAACCAGCTCGGGATTTTGTGGCGATAAGGATGGATAGTCGAGGCCAAATTTCGCCAGCCCGCCGACTTTGAAATTTTCAATTAAAACATCTGCCGAGGCGATTAGCTCTTTGAGATAGGCCAGCCGGGCGGGATCATTGAAATCAACGGTGACCCCCTGTTTGCCACGGTTGGTACTGTGAAAATAGGCCGCAGAGCTGTCTGCGCCTTTGGTCACGTAGTTTGGACCCCATTTGCGCGTGTCATCACCCTCGGGGCTTTCCACTTTGATGACCTCAGCCCCTAAATCCGCCAGAGTTTGCCCTATCCAAGGGCCGGCCAAGACGCGGGCCAATTCAACAACTTTCAAACCTTCAAGCGGATACATTTAGCTTCCTTTGGACTTTCGCAATGTGCAATTTGGCGCTGGACTTTTCGAGGTATTTGGCATGCTTTTGAGGCTAACGCATCTATTTTTTCGATTTTGGAGGCGAATGATTGGATAAGGAAGAGACAATGGGCCGTCCAATACGCTTTGCCATCAATGGATTTGGCCGCATTGGCCGTGCTGTGGCCCGGCAATGGGTGGAGCGGCAGGCAGATAGTCGCTTCGATCTGGTGGCGATCAATGACATCGCTTCCTTGGAAACCTGCGCCTACTTATTGGAGTTTGATAGTGTCTATGGCCCCATGGCGGGCTGTGTTGAGACCCGCTCCGACCGGTTGACTGTCAACGGACATACGGTGCGCTTTAACCAGTCTCCAGATCTAGCATCGGTGGATCTGACCGATGTTGATGTCGTCTTTGAATGCACCGGCAAAGCTGTGACCCCGCAATTTGCCACTGCGGGCTTGCGAGCGGGTGCGCGGCGCGTTTTGATCTCTGGCCCTTCTGAGTGCGCCGATGTGACCGTGGTCTTAGGTGCAAATGATCACGTCCTGCGCGGGCAAAGCATAGTTTCAAACGCCTCTTGCACCACCAATGCGCTGGCCCCATTATTGCGAATTTTGCACGAGGCCTATGGGGTGCGCGCCGGCCATATGACCACGATCCATTGTTACACAGGCAGTCAGCCAACCGTCGATGCCCCGCGCGGCCCGGCTCTAGAACGCAATCGCGCGGCCGCCCTGTCCATGGTGCCGACCAGCACCTCTGCGGCCATGTTGATTGATAAAATTTTGCCTGAGTTAGCCGGGCGGGTGAAAGGCTGTGCGGTGCGGGTGCCGACTGCTAGCGTCTCAGCCGTTGATCTAACCTGTCAAGTGGCGCATCCTACCCAGCAAGACGCACTGATTGAGCTTTTGCGACAAGCCCGGCCGGATATCTTGGGCATGACCGACCGTCCTTTGGTTTCCTCAGATCTCAGGGCGCGCCGCGAGAGTTTGGTTATTGCCGCCCCGCAGGTGGCGGTCATCGGGCAGGACTTACTGCGCATATTCGGATGGTATGACAATGAATGGGGATTTTCAGCCCGAATGTTCGATGTGGCTGCAAAAATAGCGCAAGAGTTGCTTCAAAATGAATCTAAAATTTCTGCGCCCCTTGTTCTACCCCGGACGCAATACTAAGACTCAATTATCAAAGCGGCATTATGCCAGAAAAGACACTAGCGGGGGCACCTCATGAAAGATCCAATCGAAACCTATATGAACCTCGTCCCCATGGTCGTTGAGCAGACAAGCCGGGGCGAGCGGGCCTATGATATTTTTTCGCGTCTGCTTAAAGAACGGATCATCTTCGTGAATGGCCCGGTGCACGATGGGATGAGCACATTGGTGATTGCGCAACTTTTGCATCTGGAGGCGGAGAACCCAACCAAAGAGATCAGCATGTATATTAACTCCCCTGGCGGCGTTGTGACGGCTGGACTGTCGATCTATGATACGATGCAATATATCAAACCAAAAGTGAGCACACTCTGCGTCGGTCAAGCCGCGTCGATGGGCTCCTTACTGTTGACCGCAGGTGCCAAGGATATGCGGTTTTCCTTGCCGAATTCCTCGATCATGGTGCACCAGCCCTCTGGTGGTTACCAAGGCCAGGCCACCGATATCATGATCCATGCGGAGTTTACGCAAAAGTTAAAGCGCCGCTTAAATGAAATTTACGTCACCCATACAGGACAAGACTACGATACGGTTGAGGCCGCGTTGGAGCGGGACAATTTCATGTCTCCTGAGGAGGCGCAGGTCTGGGGCTTGATTGACAAAATCGTCACCAATCGTGAAAAAGAGGCCTAGTGGGCGAGATTAACCACCAAATCGCGATTGTGGCATAATCTTTGCTGCCATAAGCTCCTCGTGATTTATAGACACTACGATTGGGACTGTCTCCACATAGGCAACCCAGCAACATTGAAGGTGAGACATGGCTGATAAAGCAAGCGGCGACGGGAAAAATACCCTATATTGCAGTTTTTGCGGTAAAAGTCAGCATGAGGTGCGCAAATTGATTGCGGGCCCTACGGTTTTTATCTGTGATGAATGTGTTGAATTATGCATGGATATTATCCGTGAAGAGACCAAAGCCAGCGGCTTTAAAACCTCTGAGGGTGTTCCAACGCCTTTGGAAATTTGTCAGGTTTTGGATGATTACGTCATTGGCCAGAGCCACGCCAAACGGGTGCTCTCGGTTGCGGTGCATAATCACTATAAGCGTCTTAACGTTGCTGAAAAATCTGGTGATATTGAACTGGCAAAATCCAATATCATGCTAATTGGGCCAACCGGGTGCGGCAAAACTTTGCTGGCGCAAACTTTGGCGCGGATCTTGGATGTGCCGTTCACTATGGCGGATGCCACCACATTGACGGAGGCCGGCTATGTGGGTGAGGATGTTGAAAACATTATCCTCAAGCTGCTGCAGGCCAGTGAATATAATGTAGAGCGGGCGCAGCGTGGCATCGTCTATATTGACGAGGTTGATAAAATCACGCGCAAGTCTGACAATCCCTCGATCACCCGCGATGTTTCCGGTGAAGGGGTGCAGCAAGCTTTGCTGAAAATCATGGAAGGTACTGTGGCCAGCGTACCGCCGCAGGGCGGTCGTAAACATCCGCAGCAAGAATTCCTGCAAGTTGATACGACAAATATCTTGTTCATCTGTGGTGGTGCTTTTGCCGGGCTCGAAAAAATTATTGCTGCGCGTGGTAAAGGCACCTCGATTGGCTTTGGGGCTGATGTCAAAGAGAATGACAGCCGCGGCCTTGGAGAAATGTTTGGCGAGCTTGAGCCGGAAGATCTTCTGAAATTCGGGTTGATCCCAGAATTTGTGGGCCGTTTGCCAGTTATAGCGACCCTGACCGATTTGGATGAAGAGTCTTTGGTAATCATTTTGACACAACCGAAGAATGCATTGGTCAAACAATACCAACGGTTATTTGAGTTGGAAGACGTGACTTTGACCTTCACCCCAGAAGCCTTGGTGGCCATTGCCAAGCGGGCGATTGATCGCAAAACTGGGGCGCGGGGGCTGCGCTCGATTTTGGAAGATATTCTGCTGGACACTATGTTTGACCTGCCGGGGATGGACAGTGTTGAGGAAGTTTTGGTGAATGAAGAGGCTGTCACATCCGATGCCGCGCCATTGATGATTCACGCGGACAAAAAGCGCGAACCCGCGACAGCTGGTTAAGCAAACAGAAAATTGCAAAAGCGGTAGGATTTTGTTGAAAATCCTGCCGCTTTTGGTTTCAAAGGCTAGTAGTACTGGACCCTCGAGCCCATCTGGGGCATAGCTAATGCGAATTTGTTTTGGAGGTCCCTATGGGCATCGTCTCAACCCTATTGCGCGCCGCTACTTGGTGGAACGGGCAAACGTTAAATACGCAGCTGTTCACATGGCGCCGCGGCGTGAAGGTTGGCGAGGATGATGCGGGCAACATCTTTTATGAAACCAAGGATGGGGCCAAACGCTGGGTGATTTTCAATGGGGAAGCTGAGGCCTCTAGGGTGAGCCCTGATTGGCACGGATGGTTGCATCACACATGGGATGAACCTCCCACGCAGACACCATTGGCCCATAAAACATGGGAAAAACCACATAGAGCCAACCTCACTGGCACAGCAATGGCCCATGCCCCCGCAGGCTCTTTGCGACACGCCACGCCGCAGTCTATATCTGACTATGAGGCATGGGTTCCGGAGTGATCTGATGCGTGGTGCTTGGGCAGAATTTATCACTGGAACCTGTGTCCTGGTTTTGGCAATAGGCTTTGCCATAGCTGGGTTTCAGCGCGGTGGCTTTGGAGCATCCGCCGAATCATATGTTTTGAACGCCAGTTTTAGATCCCTCGAGGGGGTCACGGTCGGCACGGATGTGCGCTTGGCCGGGGTGACTGTGGGCAAAGTGTCTGCCATTTCTCTGAACCCGGACAGTTTCCGAGCAGACATGCAAATTACTTTGGACACCGGCTTGGAATTGCCCGATGACACCGCCATCATAATTGCTTCGGAGGGTTTGTTGGGTGGCAATTTTGTTGAACTTCAGCCGGGCGGATCACCTTTCAACTATGCCTCTGGTGATATGATTGTAGATACGCAGGGCTCAGTGAGCCTATTGAACCTGTTGATGAAATTTGCCTCTGGTGGCGACAAGTAATGCTGCGCCACTTTGCGGCCATCCTTTGTTTTTTGATGCCAGCTTTGGGGATGGCGCAGCAAGCGCGTGAAAATGGTGCTGCGGAATTGCACTGGCTAGATCGCACCACAGGCGCATTGCAAAATATCGTCGTGGTGCAAGAGACCCCGGTTAAGCTTGGCCCGCTCGAAATCCGCCTGCACAGCTGTCGCTCTCCGTTAGGTGACGTGAGCCCAGAGGCCTTCGCGCTCGTGCAAATCATCGATTGGTCGCGCGATGAGACGCTGTTTATGGGCTGGATGGTGGCGTCGTCACCAGCGTTGAACGCCTTGGAACATCCGCGCTATGACCTGTGGGTTCTGCGCTGCAAGACTTTGTGAACATCGGGCAGTGGCTGATTGGTGATAGAGGCAGGCAAGACCAGCGCTTCTGCCAATCGGCTGCGATACACGGCGCGGCTAATTTCAACCGCCCCTAGAGTTTGCAAGTGATCGGTGATAAATTGCGTGTCAAACAAGACAAAGCCGCAATTGCTGAGATGAGTAGTTAAAAAGGCCAAGGCGGCCTTGGAGCCATTGGTTTGACGTGAAAACATGCTCTCGCCGCAAAAAACACCGCCGATTGCAACGCCAAATACCCCGCCGAGAAGTGCGCCATTGTCCCAGACCTCGAGGCTGTGACAGCACCCCATCTCGTTGAGGGCTGTGTAATTGGCATGGAGGGTTGGGTTGATCCACGTTTCTTCGCGGTCAGCGCAATGGTGTAAAACACGATCAAAAGCGTGGTTCAGCGTCGCTGTAATCTTATGATCTAGCAGAAATCGCCGCAAAGAGCGCGAGATGTGGAACCCATCCAGTGGCAAGATCCCACGCCGCTTGGGATCAACCCAAAATAGCTCGTAATCCTCGGCATTTTCCGCCATAGGGAAAATACCCTGGGAATAAGCATGCAGCATCAACTGCGGACTCACAGACTCGAAGCTCATTTAGCGTCGAACTTTTGCTCCAACCAATGCTCAAGCCAATGGATATTGTAGTCGCCCGAATTTACGGCCGCTTCTTGCAAAAGGGCGTGAAACAGCGGAATCGTCGTTTCAATCCCATCAATGATCAATTCCCCCAAAGCGCGCTCCAAACGGGCCAGAGCGGCTCTGCGGTCGGGTGCGTGGACAATCAATTTGCCGATCAAACTGTCGTAATTAGGTGGGATTGAATAGCCGTCATAGAGCGCGGAATCCATGCGCACTCCCAGCCCACCAGGAGCATGATAGGCGTTAATTTTACCCGGACGTGGGGCAAAGCCAGGAAAAGTCTCCGCATTTATGCGCACTTCAATCGCATGACCGTTGATCACGAGATCCTCTTGAGTGAAGGACAGATCATGGCCTTCAGCGACGCGAATTTGTTCGCGCACGAGATCGACACCAAAGATGGCTTCGGTTACTGGGTGCTCCACCTGCAAGCGGGTGTTCATTTCAATGAAATAAAACTCACCCTTTTCATAGAGAAATTCAATCGTACCGGCACCAATGTAATTGATCTTTGCCACGGCATTGGCGCAGACCTCGCCGATGCGTGCGCGTTCTTCGGCGCTGATTGCCGGGCCTGGAGCCTCTTCGAATACTTTCTGGTGGCGGCGTTGCAAAGAGCAATCTCGCTCGCCCAGATGCACCGCGCGGCCTTTACCATCGCCGAACACCTGAATTTCGATATGGCGCGGTGTGGTGAGGTATTTTTCGATATAGACTTCGTCATTGCCAAAGGCCGCCTTGCCCTCCGAGCGGGCGGAGCTGAAGGCCGTTGGCATTTCCTCAGCGGAATTTGCCACTTTCATCCCGCGTCCACCACCGCCGGCAGTGGCTTTGATGATGACGGGGTAGCCAAACTCCTCCCCGATTTTCAAAGCAGCATCCAAATCAGGAACGCCGCCCTCCGAGCCTGGTACGCAGGGCACACTGAGGGCGCGCATCGTGTCTTTCGCGCTTATTTTATCGCCCATGATGCGGATGTGTTCCGCGGTTGGTCCGATAAAGTTGATATCGTGATCTTGCAGCGCCTGCACGAAGGTCGCATTTTCGGATAGGAAGCCATAGCCGGGGTGAATGGCATCAGCGCCCGTAATTTCGGCCGCTGCGATGATGGAAGGGATGCTTAAATAGCTTTCCGAGCTTGAGGCGGGTCCAATGCAAACGGATTCATCGGCCATTCGCACATGCATGGCATCGCTGTCGGCCGTAGAATGTACAGCAACGCTGGCAATTCCCATTTCACGGGCGGCGCGGATCACGCGAAGGGCAATTTCGCCCCGATTGGCGACAAGGATTTTCTTGAACATTATTCGATAATTACCAAAGGAGACCCAAATTCGACTGCGGCGCTGTCTTCAACCAAAATGCGTGTCACGGTTCCGGCCTTGGGTGCGGGGATTTGGTTCATAGTTTTCATCGCTTCGATGATCAAAATCGTGTCACCTTCGGACACTTTGGCCCCGACAGTGATGAAAGGTGGACTGCCTGGCTCTGCCTGAAGGTAGATTGTACCGACCATGGGAGATGTCACCGCACCCGGATGGGTGGCAGGGTCTTCTATCGCGGCTGGCGCTTCGGCAGGGGCAGCTGGCGCGGCGGCGGCAGGCGCTGCTGCGGCAAGGGGGGCTGCGGGCGCGGCGGCAGCCATATGCACGACGTTTTGCGTCTTGGAAATACGGACATTGAGGCTGTTGTCTTCACCATAGAGGCGATTGACTTCGATTTCTGTCAAATCTTGCGCTGACAGCAATTCTGCCAGAGCTTGAATAAATACAACATCATTCTCATTTGGTTTTTTAGTCATTTTATCCCTTTTCGCGTCGGTTGGGCGCCTGATGCCTTTCCATATATGTGAACTTGGGACAAAGTGGAAGAAGATCCTTATCTCAGACCCGCGAAAACCCGCTCTCAAAAGTTCAAAGGCCAGCCAATTGTTCTATTGGCCGGCCAAAGAATTGAAATTTTAATATAATTTGTCTTGCTTTATCTGCTTAGCTGCGATTCATCCGATTTTCGATCAAATCATCCACGACAGAGGGATCCGCCAGCGTGGAGGTATCGCCCAGGGCGCCGAAATCATCCTCGGCCACTTTGCGCAGAATGCGGCGCATGATCTTGCCAGAGCGGGTTTTTGGCAGGCCTGGGGCCCATTGGATCAGATCTGGTGAGGCAATGGGGCCAATTTCTTTGCGCACCCAATTGCGCAGTTCGACGCGCAGCGCGTCCGATGGCTCCTCGCCGCTCATCAGGGTCACATAGCAATAGATGCCCTGACCTTTGATGTCATGTGGATAGCCAACAACTGCGGCCTCTGCGACCTTTGGATGAGCGACCAAAGCGCTTTCCACTTCTGCGGTGCCCATTCTATGGCCAGATACGTTGATGACATCATCCACGCGGCCTGTGATCCAGTAATAGCCATCCGCGTCGCGGCGGCAGCCGTCACCTGTGAAGTAATAGCCTTTGTAATCGCTGAAATAAGCGGACACGAAACGGTCATGGTCGCCCCAAACCGTGCGCATCTGGCCGGGCCAGCTGTCTTTGATGCACAAAACACCGTCCGCTTCTGTGTCGAGAAGTTCTTGGCCGGTGGTGGGCTCCAAAATGACGGGCTGCACGCCAAAGAAGGGCAAGGTGCAAGAGCCGGGCTTGGTGGAGATCGCGCCGGGCAGTGGGGTCATCAGGTGCCCGCCTGTTTCGGTTTGCCACCATGTGTCTACGATTGGGGCTTTGCCTTTACCAACCACGTCATTGTACCAGTTCCACGCCTCTGGGTTGATTGGCTCGCCTACGGTGCCTAGTACTTTTATCGAAGAGAGGTCATATTTCTGAACGAAGGCTTCCCCCTGACCCATCAGCGCGCGAATGGCCGTTGGTGCAGTGTAGAATTGATTGACCTTGTGTTTCTCGCACACCGCCCAGAACCGGCCTGCGTCCGGATAAGTTGGCACACCTTCAAACATTAAGGTTGTCGCCCCATTGGCCAAGGGGCCATAGACGATATAGCTGTGGCCGGTCACCCAGCCCACATCTGCAGTACACCAAAACACATCCCCGTCCTTATAATCGAAGGTGTATTGATGGGTCATGGAGGCATAAACGAGATAGCCACCGGTGGTATGTACGACGCCTTTCGGCGCACCGGTTGAGCCGGAGGTGTACAGAATAAACAGCGGATCTTCAGCATTCATCGGTTCGGGCGCACAGTCAGCCGAGGCCTGCGCCATGGCTGCTGCATAGCTATGATCACGGCCAGCTTTGCTTGGGAGCTCCGCACCGGTACGCTCAACCACCAAGGTCGTGACATCACCGGAAATTTCCAGCGCCTTGTCCACATTGGCTTTGAGCGGTGTGGCCTTACCGCCGCGTGGTGCTTGGTCAGCAGTGACGATCAGCTTGGCTTCGCAAGCGGTGATACGGGCCGCCAAGGCTTCCGGGGAGAAGCCGCCAAAGACGATGGAATGCACGGCGCCGATCCGGTTGCAGGCCAACATCGCGTAGGCGGCCTCTGGTATCATGGGCATATAGAGCACGACGCGGTCGCCCTTGCGCACCCCCAGTGATTTATAGACATTGGCCAGCTTGCAAACTTCTGTGTGCAGCTGCGCGTAGGTGATGTGCGCGCTATCCTCAGGATTGTCGCCTTCCCAGATGATAGCGGTTTGATTGCCGCGAGTGGCGAGGTGGCGATCAATACAATTGGCGCTTACGTTCAACACGCCATCTTCATACCACTTAATTGAGACGCCCGCATGTTCGAAGGTGGTGTTTTTCACCCTTGTGTAAGGGGTCATCCAATCGAGCCGTTTGCCCTGCACGTCCCAGAAGGCGTCTGGATCTGCGATTGAGGCGGCATACATGGCCTCATAGGTTGCTTTGTCAGCATGGGAAGATGCCGCAAATGCAGCTGCGGGGGGATAAATAGTATCAGCCATAGGTGCAATCTCTCTTTAATATAGCAGCGTCTAAGCGGGCACAGGGGGGTAAACCCCTCCGCCTGGGCCATTAGATGGCCAAATATTCAGCGCGCAATTTTTCATCGTCCAAAACAGCCTGCGCAGAGCCGTCATAGATAACTGTTCCGGTGTCTAGGATGACAGCACGATCTGCCAACCTCAAGGCTGCTACAGCATTTTGCTCCACAATCACCGTGGTGATACCCTGCTCGCGGATGTGGCTCAGTGTTTTGGCAATCTCTTGCACAATCACCGGAGCCAGCCCCTCATAGGGTTCATCCAACAGCAGGATTTTGACTTGACGGGCCAAGGCGCGGGCGATGGCCAGCATTTGTTGTTCGCCGCCCGAAAGGGTGACGCCCTCTTGTTTGCGGCGCTCTTCAAGCCTTGGGAAGAGCTCGTAAATCTGATCCAAAGACCAGCCAATTGGAGGGGCGATTTGGGCCAATTTTATGTTTTCTTCAACCGTCAGGCCTTGGATGATGCGCCGATCCTCTGGCACGAGACCAAGCCCCGCGCGAGAGGCTTCAAAACTGGCCATTTCGTGTAGCGGATCCCCATCGAGCCAAATTTCACCCCGGGTAACCTGTGGATCACCGGTGCGTGCAATGGCGCGCAATGTAGAGGTTTTTCCAGCGCCATTTCGGCCCAACAGAGCGAGAATTTCGCCTTCATTGATCTCAAAGCTGACGCCCTGCACAATATAGCTTTCGCCATAGAAGGCATGGATGTCACGGACTGAGAAGTAGGCGGGTGTGTCTGAAAGTGTCATCGCGGCCACTCCTATACTTGGGCTTCGCCGAGGTACGCTTCGCGCACTTTCGGGTGGCCTTTGATATTTTCAGGCGTATCTTCCACCAAAGGTGTGCCCTGCGCCAACACGGTGATGCGTTCCGCCAGCGAGAAGACCACATGCATATCATGCTCAATGATAGCAATGGTGATGTCGCGCGTGTCGCGGATCTGTTTGAGAAGATCGATGGTATTGTTCGTATCGGCGCGGGCCATGCCGGCGGTTGGCTCATCGAGCAACAACAGACGTGGCTCTTGAGCAAGACACATTCCAATCTCAAGCCGGCGCTTGTCGCCGCGTGACAGGCTAGCTGAATGCATATGGCGTTTGTCGGCCATATTCATGTCTTCCAGCGCATGCATCGCGTGCTCAATAATGTCTTTTTGGTTGCGCACCGCTGCGAAGGCCGTCATGGAGAATGACCCATCGCGTTTAGCAAAGCAGGGGATCATCATATTTTCCATAACGGTCAGATCGCCGAAGATTTCAGGGGTTTGAAACACCCGTGAAATGCCCATTTGGTTAATTTCATAGGGCGTGCGGCCGAGTACAGATTGCCCATCAAACATCACTGATCCCGTATCTGGGATCAGCTTGCCTACCAGACAATTGAGCAAGGTGGATTTGCCGGCGCCATTTGGACCGATAATGGCATGAACGGTTTGTTCCTGCACGCTGAGGTTTACATTCCCCAAGGCCTGCAGGCCTCCGAAGCGTTTGTTGACGCCTTTGACTTCAAGGATACTCATTCGTCTGTCTCCTATTCTGCCGGCGTTTCATCGGAAGGCGCATCGGCCTTCTTGCGATTAAACAGCTTTCCAATGCGCTGCCCACCTTCGACCAATCCGCCTGGAAGGAAGATGATCACCATCATGAACAACAAGCCTAAAGTCAGATGCCAGCCCTTGCCTACGAAAGGGTGAATCAGCGTAACCATAATGTCTTCAAAGCCATCAGGCAGGAAGGACAGCCACTCATGCAGAACGCTGTCGTTGATTTTGGACAGGATATTTTTGAAATATTCGTTGAATCCGGCGCCCAGGATGGGACCGATCAAGGTGCCAATGCCACCCAAAATTGACATGATGACGATCTCTCCCGAGGCGGTCCAGTGCATACGCTCCGCGCCGGCCAAAGGATCCATACATGCCAGCAATCCGCCTGCAAGCCCAGCGTACATGCCGGAGATGACAAAGGCCATCAATGTATAGGGCCGTGTGTTCAGACCTGTGTAGTTGAGCCGCTCTTGGTTCGATTTGACGGCCCGCAGCATCAGCCCGAAAGGAGAGCGAAAGATGCGAATAGAAATATAAAAGGCCAGCAGTAAGAACAATCCAGACAGGTAATAGCCAGCATTGAGCGTGAAATCCCAATTCCCAACCAACAGGTGGGTTTCTGACCGCATGGACAGGCCGAACAGATGTGGGAAATTCGGATCTGTGGCGCCCAAGAGCACCTGTGGATCAGAGTTATAAACCTGCAAACCTGTTTCCCCATTGGTGAGGTTGTAGCTCGAAGATGGGTTGCCCAAGACCGAATAGGCCATGTTGAACATCATCTGGGCCAGCGCGAGTGTGAGGATCGAAAAATAAATTCCAGAGCGCCGCAGGCTGACGTATCCCACGGCCAGTGAGAAAAGCCCGCTGACTGCGATGGACAAAAGAATGGCCGGGATGATGTCATAGCCGAGCAACTTAAACATCCAGACCGCGGCATAGGACCCTGCGCCCAGAAAGGCTGCATGACCGAAAGAGAGGTAGCCCGTCAGGCCAAAAAGGATGTTAAACCCAATAACCAAGATGCCGAAAATTGCGAAGCGCTGCATCAGGTCGGGATATCCTGCGTTGAACATTTGCGCCATGGCTGTTCCCTCGGGAAAGGGATTGAGCACGAAGGGCGCGACAATCACCATCATCGTTACGATCAGCAGTAGGGTGAAGTCTTTTTTTTCTAAACCAAGCATATTCTCAATCCTCCATCACGCCCTTGCGCCCCATAAGGCCGCGCGGACGTACTAGGATAACAATGATTGCCATTAAGTAGACAATGATTTGGTCGATGCCCGGAAGGATGTTTTTCACTTCGTTCATCGAAGCAAAGCTCTCCACAATTCCCAGCAAAAAGCCGGCCAGAACCGCGCCTGGCAGCGAACCCATGCCGCCCACAACCACAACCACAAAGGACAGGACCAAAAGTTCTACACCGATATCATAGGTCGGAGGGGTGATCGGCGTGTACATCACGCCCGCAAGTCCAGCAACGGTGGCGGCTATGGCGAAGGTGATGGTGAAACGTTTGTCGATATCAATGCCCAACAGGCCTACGGTTTCGCGATCTGCCATGCCAGCGCGCACAACCATCCCAAAGGTGGTGAATTGCAAGAAGGCAAACACGCCGCCGATGATCACGGTCGAGAAGAGGAAATAGACCATTCGCCAATAGGGATAGGCTATAGCATTGGCTTCAAATCCCAGCCAAATTCCGAGATCCATCGTCCCGATAAAAACATCAGGCGGGGCGGTTTGGATGGGGTTTGCGCCGTAGAAAAACTTGATAATTTCCTGCAACACAATGGCCAAGCCAAATGTCACCAGGATTTGATCAGCATGAGGCCGTTTGTAGAAATGCTTTATCAAGCCACGTTCCATAATCACGCCGACCAACAGCATGATGGGAATGGCCAGTAAGATTGCCAAAGGCACTGACCAATCGGTCATCCAAGCAGCCGGACCTGCGCCGAACCAATGTTCCAAATACGTGGTTTTGATCGTGGCCGGATTGCCCAAAAAATCCACTTTCGTCGGATCGGTGGTCGCAAAGCTGATCGAAAAAATTCGGTTCAATGTAACGGCGCAGAACGCTCCGATTACAAATAGCGCACCGTGCGCAAAGTTCACAACACCGAGCGTGCCGAAGATTAAAGTCAGGCCAAGTGCGATGAGCGCATAGGCTGAACCTTTGTCTAAGCCGTTCAGGATTTGAAGAATGATGGCGTCCATGGTCCCCACCTGCGGGTTATCTATTTATTGGAAAATAGGGTACGCTTTTGCGCACCCTAATTGCGTGGTTGTGCAGAGATGACAGGCACCTCTGCACTCTTTTATCTAAGCACCTGGGTTACATGCGCCCAAGTCCCCACCGGCAAACATTGGGTGATCTGGAGCGTATTTTACTTGCTCCATTGGTGTCACTTCAACGATTTCCAGAAGGTCAAACTCGGATGTTGGGTTCTCTTTACCCTTCACAACCAGCACGTCTTTGAAGCACTGATGATCGTCGGCGCGATACAATGTTTTACCATTGCCCAGACCGTCGAACTCAAAACCTTCCAAGGCTTCACCGACACCACATGGATTGAATGTGCCAGCGCGGTTACACGCATCTGCATAGAGCAGAGTTTGACAATATACGGTGTGTGCCGCCTGTGAAGGAGGGAAGCCGTATTTTGTGCCGAAGGATTTAACAAAGGCTTTGGAGCCTTCGTCTTGCAAGGACCAGTGCCAGTTCGTCGAGCCAAAGATGCCCTTCACGTTGGCGCCCGCACCCTTCGCCATCAGGCGAGAGTACAGGGGAACGATGATTTCAAAGTTCTTGTTGTTCACAACTTTGTCGCGCAGGCCAAACTGAACAGCGTTCGTCAAAGAGTTCACCATGTTCCCGCCGTAGTGGTTCAGAACCAAAACATCCGCACCAGAATTCAGCACTGGGGCAATGTAAGAGGAGAAGTCTGTCGCTTTGAGCGGTGTGCGCACTTTGTTAACAGTATTCCATCCCATAGCCTCAGTGGCTGCAGCGATGGATTCTTCTTGTGTCCAACCCCAAGTATAGTCGGCGGTCAGGTGATAGGCGTTCCGGTCGCTGCCGTAACGGGCCTGAAGCACAGGTGCCAACGCCGCCGCAGACATGTAACCGTTGAAGAAGTGACGAAAGCCATTTGCTTTTTTGTCTTTGCCTGTCGTGTCGTTGGAGTGGGTAAGACCCGCCATGAAAATCACGCCAGCTTCTTGGCAGAGACCCTGTACCGCGATAGCAACACCAGAAGACGAACCGCCTGTGATCATTACGGCGCCGTCTTTTTCGATCATGGATTTGGCAGAGGCACGCGCCGCGTCGGATTTGGTTTGCGTATCACCTGTTACATATTCGACTTTCTTGCCCAGGATGCCGTTACCTTCCAAAGTTTTTGACGAGAAGGTATTGAGCATGCCGCCGTCGCCTTCACCATTGAGGTGCTCAACGGCCAGCATGTAAGCGCGCAGCTCGTCGGCACCTTCGTCAGCGTAGGCGCCGGTCTGGGGAACGTTGAAGCCCAAGGTGACTGTGTTACCAGTTGGCGCATTGGTGTAACCGCTGTGGCTTCCTGCGGTCAAAATTGTCGGCAGTGCTAATCCAGCGCCAGCAGCGGCTCCGGTTTGCAACACGTTACGACGGGTCAGTATTGATTTAGACATTGAAGTCCTCCCGATTGAATAAAGGGGCCCGCTCTTATTGTGTGGTTCCCCCGAAAACACACTTCACAGTGTTGAGGCATCTTCGCCCTTTGATGAATTGTTGTGCAACGTTGGTCTTGTTTTGCTCAAATATTTTGTAAATTATTGCACGGATACTTGATGAAAACTGTAAATAAATTTACAAAACCTTGAGAGCCGTCCAAGGTTTATGAGAAAATCGCCAAGGAAGTCTGAGATGGAGCGCAATGCCTTTGCCGGCAATCGGATACGCGAAAGGCGTTTGGCGCTTGGGCTACGTCAGGCCGAGGTGGCTCTGCGCGCGGGAATTTCTGGCTCCTACCTCAACCTGATTGAGCACAACAGGCGCCGCATTGGTGGCAAAGTTCTGTTGAGTATCGCGGCGGCGCTGGAAATTGAGCCTGGCGCGCTGGCACAGGGGGCCGAAAAACGTCTGGTCACCAGCCTGCGCGATGCGGCCATTGCGCGGCCAGATGTGAAGGTGGATCTTAGCCAGTTAGAAGATTTTGCAGATCGCTTCACAGATTGGGCGCGCCTAATTTCGGCCCAACAGAGCCAAATTACTGCGCTCCACCAAACAGTCAGCAGCCTATCGGATCGTCTTGCCCATGATCCATTTCTGTCGGATGCGTTGCATGAGGTGCTCTCAACTGCGTCTGCCATTCGATCGACCGCGAGTATTTTGGCAGAGCCGGGGGAGATGGATCAAAATTGGCAGCGCAGGTTCCAGACTAATGTGTTCCAAGACAGTATTCGCCTCGCCACGGCCAGCCAATCTCTTGCGGATTATCTAGATGGCGATTCGGATCGGGTGCTGGATGCGCTGTCGCCGTTGGATGAACTCGATAGCCTATTGGCCAATAAGTCCTATCATTTTGCGGAGCTTGAAAATTTGCCAGACTGGAATGGCGCTATAGCGGAGACCTTGCTGGCAGAGGCTTCCGCGGCGGCAAAAATCTTGGGCATGGCATATTTTCGGCAGTACTGGCGTGATGCGCAGATCTTCCGCCTGCCGAAATTGCTGAGCCTGGTGGCGGAATTTGGTCTGGACCCCGTGCGAATCGCCCGCGAAACAGAGCTGTCGCTCCCCCTTATATTTCGGCGCCTGGCCAGCCTGCCGCCTGATCCCAGCCGCCCAGCTGTCGGGTTGATGATTTGCGATGGCAGTGGCGGCTTGTTATTCAAACAGCCTTGCTATGATTTCCAGGCACCACGGGTTGGCTCGGCCTGCGCGCTCTGGCCGCTTTATGGCGCGCTGACGCAGATCGGTGTCGCGGCACGCCACCAGATTTCGCATAGCGGCCGGCCAGGGACTTTAGGCGAACAAAATCTCTTTGACACCTTCTCCATTGCGGAGCGCGTGACCTCGGCCAGTTTCGAGGGCGTTCCAGTTTTGCGTTCGACCATGTTGATATTGCGCGCAGAAAAGCCGAGTTCTGATCAGCCCTTGCCAATTGGCAGCACCTGCCGCTTGTGCAATATCGACGCCTGCCCAGCCCGCCGCGAGCCGTCAATTTTTTCAGATGGGTTTTGACAAAGTGGGTTGAATTCGGCTCTAGTGCCAAGGATGACAAATCTGAACGAAGGGAGGCTAAAGTGCGGCATGTTTTGCTGATCGAAGATGAACCGAATATCGTTGAAGCCCTCAGTTTCATATTTTTACGCGACGGTTGGAAAGTCGATGCGCATTCCGACGGCGCCAATGCGGTGGCCACAACCGTGCAAACCGCCCCCAATGCCATTATCTTGGATGTTATGCTGCCCAATCGCTCCGGTTTTGAAATTCTCGAAGAGTTGCGCAGCTTGCCCGACTACAAAGATATCCCAATTTTGATGCTGACTGCCAGAGGCCAGTCGAAAGATCGAGACATCGCCATGGCCCGCGGGGCATCACAATATATGACAAAGCCTTTTTCCAATGCAGAGGTGTTGCAAACCATGAATGCGTTAGTTGGACACCTGCCGTGATCGGCAAGAGCGATCAAACTCTGAAGAGAGTTGCGAATGCCGCCCGCGGGCAACGTTTGACAGATTCCGTCCTGATATTACCTTTCGTGGGGGCGATCCTTTTTTTGCTGCCGCCCATGTGGCCGCGCGCCTCTGAGGGTGTCGCCGCC
>MDTG01135904.1_pt1 | contig 21405 bp, 20 predicted proteins | sample 811421 | NCBI WGS metagenome assembly MDTG01 (sample SAMN05326645, study PRJNA326480) | marine metagenome | isolation source: seawater | place: Pacific Ocean: South East | collected 2011 | reverse complement strand
GTGGCGGCGCCGCCGGCGCGCTGCTGCTGCTCGGGGTCTCCGCGGGCTATCTGATCGCCGCGGTGGCGCCCTGCGACGCCGGCTGTCCGTCATCCGGATCGCTGCGCCAGTCCGTGCACAATGCCGGTGGCCTGCTGGAGTACCTGGGCGGCGGATTCGGGCTGCTGCTCATCGGCCGGGCGCTGCTGCGGCGCCCGGGGAGCCAGGGCACGGCACTGTCGGCGGTATTCGCCGCCACCGCGGTACTCGGCGTGTTCTTCCTGGCACTGGGACCCCAGCCGGACAGTCCGATCCGGGGCCTCTGGCAGCGGGTGGCGGAGTTCGCCCTGTTCGGGTGGATCGCCCTGGCGGCGTGGCGGATGCGCCCCGGTCAGAGGCCGGAGCCGTCCTCGGAGTAGATCACCCAGATCTTGGTGTAGCCGTCCGTCTCCCAGACGCCCGTCCACTCCTTGGGAATGGTCACCGCCTCGCCGGCCTCGATCACCTGCACGGTGCCGTCCGGCGAGGTCAGCGTCACGCTGCCTTCGAGGAAGTACATGAACTCGTCGACGCCGTAGGGCTCGGTGATCTCGAAGCGGGACTTGCCGGCGCGGTACATGCCGGAGGCGAAGCGGCCGTCGCTGCTCTTCAGGGAGGTCACGTCGAGAATCGTCCGGCCGTCCCGCTCGATCTCCTCGACGTCCGGGCGCTCGAAAATGGCGCCGGCCAGGTCTTCGGCGGTGAGCTCCGCCGGCAGAGGGGTCTCCGACCACGCCGCAGCGGAGGCGATCAGGCCGCCGGCAAGCAGGACGGGCTTCAGGATCTGCATGACGATGCTCCTCAGGTCGTTTTCGTCTGTTCCTGCGCCGCCCGGTAGGCGGCGTCGATGGCGCCGTTGACGTAGGCGTAGCCCGCGGCATCGGAGTTGGCGATGGAGATGCGGCCGATCTGGGCCCGCCCGGCGACGTGGGGCCCGTTTTCCGGCCCCCAGCCCTCAGGGTCCGAGTAGTCGTTGTACTCGTAGGCGTAGCCGTGGGGCCAGCGGTTCACGGTGATGGCGGCAATGTCCCGGCCGGCGTCGAAGCCGTGGGCGCCGAGGGCGCCGTTCATCTTGGCGACGATGTCCGCCTCGAAGGCGTCGAAGGGAATCTCGTAGAGCTGGCGGCGGCCGATCAGGTGCTGCTCCCGGGCGGACAACCCCTGATCCGGCGCCGTGGGCACCCAGGAGCCGTGGATCACCGTGGGCTGGTCCGCGGCGTCGGTGAAGCGGTAGTCGCCCATGCTGACGGGGAAGTCCAGGCCGAAGGAATGCATGAGGCCCGGCTTCGGCACGTAGAAGCTGCCGAAGCCGCTGTCGGCGAAGGCCCGCCAGTTGCGCACCGCGATGCTGGTGTACACCAGCGGCACCTTCTCGGCGTACTCGATGGCCGCCTTCTGCGCCGCCGGCAGCTCCGGGCAGAGATGCGGGATCATCGAGTTGTAGCAGGCCAGCACGACGTGCCGGGCGCGGACCTTGCGCACCGTGCCGTCGCGCACGTAGCCCACGTCGACCTGGCGGCCGCCGGGGGTATGGCGCACGTCGATCGCCGTGCTGTTCAGACGGATCCGGGTCGCCGCGCCGTCGACGTCCAGCCGGCCGTAGTCGACCATGGCCGTCACCAGGTCTTCCATGGTGCTGCCGGGCACCGCGTCCGGCAGGAGCTGGCGCACGATGGCCCGCGCCACCCCGGCGTTGCCGTCAGGGAAGTGGAAGATGTAGGGCTCCTCGCCGTAGCCGGTGACGTCGGCGAGGGACTCGTCCACCGGGCCGATGCCGGGCATGCCCATGCGCACGGCTTCCAGCGCCGACAGGCCGTCCCAGCCCACGCCCCACAGGCCCCGGGGCATGTCGCGGATGATCTCGATCACCGGCTCGGGCAGGCCGTGCACCTGGCGCAGGAAGTCCGAGTAGCTGGTGCGTCTCAGCCGGTCGACCTTGGCCGCCGGCGACAGTGCCGCCAGCGGGTCCCGCTCGGCGGTCAGCAGGGTCACCAGCGCGGCCCGCTCGCTGTCGGACAGCGGATAGCGGGCGACGACGCCGGCCACGTCCCGCGGCTGATCACCGAAATAGCCGCGGAACACGTTGGGCAATGCCAGATCGCGGCCGTAATGCTCGGCCGCGAAATAGATGCCGCGGCGCAGGCCGTGGCGCGCCTCGAACCCCTGGTCGTAGTAGTCGTAGAACCGCTGGACGTCGATCCCGACGCGCGCCAGCAGACCCATCGACTCGGCCGAGTAGCTGCTCGGGGTGTCGATGGACTGGCTGCCGCCGTAGCCGATGAGGCGCACGCCGTCGACCACGAACTCGTTGCGCTTGGCATGGCCGCCGAAGTCGTCGTGGTTGTCGAGGATCAGGATGCGCGCATCGGGACCGTGCGCGTCACGAAAGAACAGAGCTGCGGCGAGGCCGGAAATGCCGCCGCCGACCACCACGAGATCGTAGCCGTCCTCGTCCGGCGCCGGCGGCAGCGAGAAGGTCTGGCCGGTCCACGCCAGGCCATGGGCCACCTCGAAGGACCCGGGATGGCTGCCCCGCATGCCGGTGAGCATCGGGGGATAGTAGACGCCGTCCCGGGCACGGGCGCCGAGCGCTTCGGCCGGCGCGAGCCCTGCGGCGACACCGCCCAGCGCGACCCCGTTGAGGAAGTCGCGCCGGGTGATCCGCAGGCGGTCGGACGCCATCAGATGTCGTAGCTGAAGCGGACCCCCAGGGTGCGCGGCCGGCTCGGGCTGATGTCGCTCTGCACGTAGGGGTTCGCGGGGTTGCCGCCGCTGCCGCCGGAGTCGTAGTACTCGTCGTCCAGCAGGTTCTCGCCGTACACGGCCAGCGCCCAGCCCGCCTCGGAGCGGAAGCCGAACATGCCCTGCAGCTCGGAATACTCGTTCACGTAGCGGTTGCCGAACGGAAACGCCCGGCTCTGGTCGTTGATCGGCACCCAGCTCGCCCGGGTCTCGTCTTCCCAGCTGTAGAACAGGTTGCCGTACCAGGCGCCGCCGCGAACCGGGAAGTTGGCGTCGAGATTGGCGAAGAAAGTCCACTCCGGCGCGCCGGGGATCGACTGGCCTTCGCAGGCGTCCGCGGTGCCGAAGATCAGCTCGCCCTCGTCACAGAACTCCTGCACGCCGTCCGCCTCGCTGTCGAAGTAAGCGAAGCCGGTGCCGAAGGTCCAGTTCTCACCGAGGGCGAAGGTGAAGGTGCCCTCCAGGCCGTAGCCGTCCACCTGGCCGACGTTGCAGACCTCGACGCCAGGCGTGCCCGGCGTGGTGCAGGTCGACTGCAGGTCCTCGTAGTCGTAGAAGAAGGCGTTGAGCTGGATCTGGCCGCGCCGGTCCAGCACCGAGCCCTTGTAGCCCAGCTCGTAGGAGATCACCTGCTCGCCGTCGAAGGACCCGGGCACGTGGGTGCCGGGCAGCGCGTCCACCGCGCCCCAGCTCCCGCCGGGACTGACGTTGAAGCTGTTGAAACCGCCCTGCTTGTAGCCGGTGGTGACGGTGCCGAACAGCAGCGTGTCGTCGTTGGGCCGGAAGTTGAGGGCGGCGCGCCAGGTGGTCTTGTTCCAGTCCAGGGTCTCGCTGATCGGACCGGCGGAGGTGGTGAAGCCGGTCTGCACCCGGTTGCCGAGCACCGGGCTCGGATTGAGGGCGGTCAGCACCTCCTGGGACATCTTCTTCTCGTCCCAGGTGTAGCGGGCGCCGAGGGACAGGTCCCAGGCCGGGGTGAACTGCCAGTTCAGGTCGACATAGGTCGCCCAGCCGCGGAAGTCGCCCTTGGTCTCGTTCCAGTCGTCCATCCGGCCGGTGGGGCTCGGCGTCCAGGTGTAGGTGCCGAAGTAGTCCTGCAGCACGTAGGCGTAGGCCCCGCCGTAGTAGTTGTTGTAGAAGTCGAACACGCCCTGGCAGGTGTCGCCCCAGTAGACGTTGCAGTACAGGTCCTCGTCCTGCTGGCCCAGGAAACGGGTGTCGATGTCCTCCTCGTAGTAGGAGGCGCCGGCGTACCAGCTGAACATGCCGTCGGTGTCCGAGGTGATCCGGAACTCCTGCTCGAAGTACTCGCCGTCCTGGATCTGCTCGTAGTTGAAGATGGTCAGCGCCGTGGCGTCGAAGTCTTCCGTGTAGTGGTAGTCGTGGTTCTTGAAGCCGGTCAGCGAGGTGAACGTGCCCCACGGGAGGTCGTAGTTGACCTCGAGCTGGGCGCTGAAATGCTCGCCGTTGTCGATGATGCCGTTGTCCGGCTCGTCGATGGCGACGTCGCGCGGGTCGTTCGGCACCGGCAGCTCGCCGTAGATGGACTCGAGCAGCGCGTAGGAGCCGCCCTCCCCGGTGGCCCGGTAGATCGTGCCGGACTGCTCCCGGTCCTCCACCTCGACCATGGCGACCACCGTCAGGGGGCCGCCGTTGTCCCACAGCCCGGTGAGCCGGAACGCGTCCTTGTCGTGCTCGATGAAGTCGTTGCCGGTGACCACGTTTTCGACGTAGCCGTCTTCCTCGGAGTGGTAGGCCGCCAGCCGCACGGCGAAGGAATCCGTCAGCGTCTGGTTGAACGCGCCTTCCACCACGAACACGCCGCGCTCGCCGAACCGCGCGTCCACGTAGGCGTCGGGATCACCGATGGTGGGCCGGACGGTGAAGATGTTCATGGCCCCGGAGATGGAGTTGCGGCCGAACAGGAAGTTCTGAGGGCCGCGCAGGATCTCGGCACGCTCGGTGTCGAACAGGCTCACCACGCCGGCGCCGTTGCGCCCCTGATAGAAGCCGTTCTTGTACACGCCGATGGACGGATCGCCGCCGTTGCCGAAGTCGTTGGTGACGATGCCGCGCACGCGGATGGCGTCCAGGAAGCTGTCCTTGGAGTTGCCGGTGACGCCCGGCGTGAAGTGCACCAGGTCCTTCACGTCGTCGAGATTGGCGTCGCGCAGGAAATCACCGGACAGGGCCTGGACGGCCAGAGGCACGTCCATCACCGACTCTTCCCGCTTGGTGGCGGTGACGACGATCTCCTCGAGCTGGGCGCCCATGGCAGGCGCCGCCGCGGACCCGGCCACCATGGCGGCCGAGATGGCGGTCGCCAGTCGTGAGCGGCGCGGAACAGATGCCTGCGGCTGAGTGGCGGCCGAGCTGACGGCGCGACGCGAACGGGATCGGACATCCCTCCCCATACATACCCCCGGAAGTCTTTGAGTCATTGCGGTACGCACTGGCGGCATACCGCTGCGAAACCAGTGACGAAACTATGTGGCGCGGCCCGACGAGCGTCAAGTGAGCAATTCGACGCCACTGGCCGCCAGGGCCTCGCGCATGGGCTCGAGCTGACGCTGGTAACGGCGCCAGCGGCCGATGGACCGGGTGTGGGCCGGTTCCCGGACCTGCACCGCGCTGGCCGTGGTGACCGCGTCCCGGCTGGCGTGAAACTCCAGGCAGGCGTCCTCCCAGGGCAGGCCGAGGAACTCGATGATCCGACGGGCCTCGGGCTCCGGCTCCGCGGCCACCCGTTCGTAGTCCACCTCAAGGAAGCGGTCGCCGAACCGCGACCGCCACGTGCTCATCAGCTCGAGATAGCGCGCGTGGTGACGGGCCATTTCCTGCTGATCGTAGGAATGGGGATAGGCGTCGGCAAAGAGCTGCTTGAAGCTCGCGAAGCAGGCGTCCATCGGATTGCGCCGCAGGTGCACGATCCTGGCCGCCGGCAGCGCGGCCAGGATCAGCGGCAGATAACGATAGTTGGTGGGCAGCTTGTCGACGAACCGCGGCAGACTGCCGCGCAGGCGCTCCGTGGTCATCAGATAGGCGGCCCCGAGGCGCCGCGGCTCTATGGCGGCGGCCGCCCGGATCAGCGCGGCGGAATCACGCCGCTCGCCCTGATAGTCCGCCAGCCGCCGCAGGCAGCTGCCGAACTGGCGGAGCTCGCCCGCCGAGTGCACCGCCGAGTGGCTGGCGATGATCCGCTCGACCAGGGTGGTGCCGGTGCGGGGCTGGCCGATCACGAAGATCGGCGACGGGTCCGGGTCCCCTTCCCCGGCGCCGGCCAGCCACCGTTCCGTCAGCGTCTCCGCCAGGGCGGCGAAGGTCTCGATCTCGGCCTGCTCGTCGAAGCGCAGGGTGCGCCGCCGCGCCCGGGCGCCGTCGGCGAAAGCCTCGAAGGCCGCGTCCCAGTCCTCGAGATCCTCCAGTTCCTTGCCGAGCCCGTAGGCCAGAAACGCCCGGGACCGGTCGGCCAGATCCGGGGCCGCCAGCAGCCGCTGGAGCTCCTCCACGTGGCTGCGGTCCGTGGCCCGCCGCAGGTTGGCGAGCAGCCAGTGGGCATTGGCGTTGTCGGGGCGCTGCGTCAGCGCCCGTCGCACGGTGCGCTGGGCCTCTTCGAGCTGCCCCCGGAACATCTGGTTGTTGGCGAGATCGACCAGGAACGGCACGTGCTCGGGCCGGGCGGCCACGGCGCGCTCCAGCCATTCGGCGGCACGGTCCTGCTCCCCGAGCAGGCTGAAGGTATTGGCGATAAGATCCTGCACCACCGGGTTGCCGTCCTGGTGGGCGACGGCCCGTTCCAGCGCGTCGTCCGCGCGCCGCACGTGGCCGAGCCGCATGTACAGCCGGGCGAGCTGCGCCCAGGCCGCGCCGTGGGTGGCATCCAGGGTGGTGACGGAACCGAAGCCGTGCAGCGCGGTGCGCGTGTCGCCGGACTCCTGGGCGATCAGGCCCACCAGAAAGTGGGCTTCGACCAGATCCGGCTTGGCCTGCAGCAGGCGCTGGCACCGGGCCGCGGCGCCGCGGAAATCGCCCCGGGCGAGCAGGCCGTAGCCCTCGCGCAGCGTGTCCCGCAGCCAGGCGGGCGGCGGCGCGGCGGTCATGAGCGCGCCGCCCGGGCGGACGGCGCGGCCGGCATCCGGAGGGCCGGGATTACTCCCCCAGCATCTGCGACTGGACGTAGTTCTGCAGGCCCATCTTGTCGATCAGGCCGAGCTGGGTCTCGATCCAGTCCACGTGCTCCTCCTCGGACTGGAGGATGTCCTGGAACAGCGCCCGGCTGCCGTAGTCGGCCACCTGCTCGCAGTGGGTGACGGCGTCCCGCAGCAGGGGCAACCCTTCCATCTCGAGCTTCAGGTCGCACTCGAGCATCTCCTTCACGTCTTCACCGACGTAGAGTTTGCCCAGATCCTGAAGATTCGGCAGCCCTTCCAGAAACAGGATGCGCTCCATCAGCGCATCCGCGTGCTTCATTTCGTCGATGGACTCCTCGTACTCGTGCTTGGCCAGGCGCTTGAGCCCCATGTCCGCCAGCATCTTCGAGTGCAGGAAGTACTGGTTGATGGCCGTCAGCTCGTTCTTGAGCACGCGATTGAGGTAGTCGATGACGTCTTTATCGAGAGTCTTCATGAATCCATCCACGCTGAAGTGGAGGCAGGATGCCGCAGGCTAGCTGACATATCAAGCGTAACCTGTTGATTTTGAAATGAATATTGTTCTCATGCGGGAACGCCCCGCATCTGCGGATGGCAACAAGAAACTATTGCAATCAAGAATGATTTGCATTTAACTAACGCCATTGTCGATGAGGTAGTCCCATGTACGTCTGCGTCTGCCACGCCGTCACCGATCGAGACATCCACGAGGCCGTGGACGCCCAGGGCGTCGCCCACGTCGATGAGCTCGAAGAGCTGTGTGGCGCCGGGAGCTGCTGCGGAAGCTGCCGGGACGTGGCCCAGGAACTCATCGACGCCCGCCTCGTCCAGGCCCGGGCCTACGCCGCCGCCTGACCTGCCCTGCTCGCCCACCGGCGCTGGAGATCGCTCCTGCAGGGCCGGCGTTTCAATAATCCACCGCGTCGTCCACCGCGTGCCCCCGCTTCGGGATCAGCATCGCCCGCTCGAAGCTGATCACCTCGGTGCCGTCCTGCTTTAGGCCCCGGGTGCGGATCTTCACGATGCCCTGGGTGGGCCGCGACTTCGACTCGCGGATCTCGAGCACCTCGGATTCGGCGTAGATGGTGTCGCCGACGAACACCGGCCCGGTCAGCCTGACGTCGTTCCAGCCCAGATTCGCCACCGTCTTCTGACTGACGTCCGACACCGACATACCGGTCACCAGCGACAGCGTGAGGCAGGAGTTCACCAGCACCTGGCCGAACTCGCTCTTCGCGCCGTACTCGCGATCGAAGTGCAGCGGATGCTGATTCATGGTCAGCAGCGTGAACCAGGTGTTGTCCGTTTCCGTGATGGAGCGGCCGGGACGGTGCTCGTACACGTCGCCGACCGTGAAGTCCTCGAGGTAACGTCCGTAGGACTCCCGGTAGCGCTGGTTCCCCACCGGCTTCGCCTGTGCAACCATGTTGATGCTCCCTGACTGATGACATTGGATCAGATTGAGTGAGCGGGGAACGAGCGCGCCGCCCGCCGCCCGCTGCGGATCGACCAGGCCACGGAGGTTTTCCATGGACAACCCCGCACCCGGCTTCTCCCAGTTCCCGAACCACCGGATCACCGCGACCCGGACGCCGAGCCACGTGCGCGTGCTCGCCGGCGGCCGCGAGATCGCCGACTCCCGGGCCGCGTTTCTGGTTCACGAGACGCGCCACGATCCCGTCTGGTATCTGCCGCCGGAGGACGTCGAGCGCCACGTGCTCGCGCCGTCGGAAACCCGCACCTACTGCCCGTTCAAGGGCTACGCGAGCTACTGGACCATCGAGCTGCCGGACACGCGCCTCGAGGACGCCGTGTGGGCCTACCTGGAACCCTACGACGAATGCCGCCCGCTGACCGGGTACTTCGCATTCTACCCGGACCGGGTCACCATCGAGGTGGACGGCGAGCCTCAGCGGCCGACGTAGACCGGCTGGCGCTTCTCGAGGAACGCCCGCACCCCTTCTTTCGAGTCCTCGGTCTGACGCAACCGGGTGATCTGCTCGATGGCCCAGCGGCCGGTGTCCCGCCAGTCCGGCTCGAGGGTCCGGCGCAGACCGGCCTTGAGCGCCTGCACTGCCAGCGGCGGATTGGCGGCGATCCGCCCGGCCAGCTCCAGCGCCGTGGGCAGCAGCGCATCCGGCGCCACCACCCGGGACACCAGCCCGATGTCACGGGCCGTGGCCGCGTCGATGACCTCGCCGGTGAACAGCAGCTCGGCGGCGCGCTCCCGGCCCACGAGCTGCGCCAGCCGGCCGAGCCCGGGGGCGTCGCAGCACAGGCCGCGCACCACGAACAGCTCGCCGAACCGCGCCTGCTCCGAGGCGACCCGGATGTCGGCCATCAGCGCGAGCTCCATGCCCCAGCCGACCGCCGCGCCGTTGACCGCCGCGATCACCGGGATGTCCGTGTAGAGCAGCGCGTCCGCGGCCGGCGTGAGGCCGCCGGTGCGCTGGCTGCGCTCGCGGAATTCCGCGGGCGGCGCTTCGCCGCCGCCGAGAATCTGCTTGACGTCGTCGCCGGCGCAGAACGCCCGCCCCGCCCCGGTGATCACCAGCGCCCGGGCGGTGGCGCCGCGCACCGTGTCCTCGAGCTCGGCGTAGAGCTGGTAGTTCAACGAGTTCATCGCCTCGGGGCGATTGAGCGTGATGACGCCGACGTGATCCTGGACGTCGTAGGTCAGTACGGATTCCGACATTGGCTGGCCCTCCCGAATTTGAAACGCATCATACCCAGTGCCGGCGGCGCTGCGCGACCGCATCGGCACGGCGTCCTCTCCGGCATCCGCCTCCAGGTTTGTGAACCCGGCACCGTTTCCGGCGGGACGCCTACTCTAAGCTGTCACCAGGCTCCTGCGCGTGCTACTGACAGGGAGGTTTCCCATGCGCCGTCACCTGCTGTTCATCGCCGTCACCGGCCTGCTGGGCGTGACCGGCTGCGCCAGCCTGAGCGAAAGCCAGTGCCTGGCGAACGACTGGGAGACCATCGGCTATCGCGACGGCCTCTCCGGCACCGAAGGCAGCTCCGCGCTGATGCGTTACATGGACGCGTGCATGAAGCACGGCGTCTCCCCGGACCGCAACGCCTACCTGGCTGGCTGGGAGGACGGGGTGGACCAGTACTGCCAGCCCGCCAACGGCTTCAATCTGGGCGAGCGCGGCGCCGGGTTCAGCAACGTCTGTCCGGCGCGCCTGCAGACCGCCTTCCAGGCGGCCTATCAGGACGGGCGCCGGCTGTACCTGGCCGAGTCCGAGGTCCGCGAGATCGCCGGCGCCATCACCGCCCGGGAACGCCGCCTCGACGAAATCAAGAGCGAGCTGGCCGCCATCGCCGGCGGCATGCTGGACGACGAGTCCACCGCCGCCGACCGGGCCCAGATGCTGCTCACCGCCAAGGACCTGGGCGAGGAGCAGGGTCGTCTGAGCGCGGAGATCGAAGAGCTCGAAGCCGAAATGGCCGTCAAGACCGAGCGGCTCGAAGACCTGCGGCAGACGTTGGCCTTCGCGGGGTAACGTCGGGGATCGCGGCCGGGAGGCCGCTCCTACCGGGGGGTGTCGGCAGCTTGGGGATCGCGGCCGGGAGGCCGCTCCTACCCGGGGGTGTCGAAAGCGTGGGGGATCGCGGCCGGGAGGCCGCTTCTGCGGTCGGGGGGTCAGCAGGTAGCGCGGACGGATCTCAGCGCGGCCTGGACTTCCCTGAGCTCCGCGGTCACCGCATCCAGCGCCTCCGGAACCCCGTCGGCGACCTGATCCCGGGCCAGATGCTCCAGGGTCTGGCAGCGTCCCGCCAGCTCGGTGGCGCCGAGATTGCTCGAGGCGCCCTTCAGGCTGTGAACGCTGCGCCGCAGGGCATCGAAGTCTCCGGCGGCCCAGGCGTCGGACGCCTCCAGCAGGCGGCGCTCGGAGTCCGCCAGGTAGGCTTCGAGCAGGGTCGGAAAGTCGTCCTCCATGAGCGCCCGCAGCTCGGCAAGCATCGCCTGGTCGAGTCGTTCAGCCATCGTCGTCCCTCCAGGCGAACACCGCCTCCACCTGATTGCCCCGCCCCTGATAGGTCAGCGACTGGCACAGCCGCCGCAGGAGCTGCAGCCCCCGACCGTGGTATCCCCGGACCTCCGCTGCGCCCGCTTCGGCGAGCTGGCGTTCGTGATCGAAGCCGTCACCGCTGTCGGTGACGGTGACCTGCAGCCGGCCGCAGGGGCCGGTGACCTCGCAGCGGAAGTCGAAGCGCATCCATCCGTCCAGCTCGGCGAGGCCGCGCTCACGCGCCGCGTAGTATTCGGCGAAGCCGCGGGCGGAGCGCTTGAGACCGGAGTCCAGGCCGAGCAGGCCATGCTCGAGCGCGTTCGAGTAGAGCTCCGACAGCACCGTGTAGATAGCGCCGGACTGACGCCGCAGGCGCGGAAACTCCATGAGCATCTGCTGCAGCAGCGGCAGCGGGTTCGACGACCGCAGCGTGGCCGGGCCCAGCTCGTAGGACAGGCGCCACTGCTCGCTGCCTTCCGTCGGGTAGTCCAGCGCCGGCGGCGGGCGCACGGCCTCCTCCGCCGGCACCATGGTGACCTCCACCAGGGTGAGGTCGTCGTCGCGCCCCGTGCCGCCGATGTGGGCGTACACCTCCCGCTTGAGCCGTTCGAACGGGCTCGCCGCCGGCGCCGCTCCCCGGGCCGGCGCGCCCAGCGCGGCGGCGTGAAAGCGGTCGAAGCCGAACGCCTCGCCGGACTCGTTCCTGGCCTCGACGATGCCGTCGGTGCACATCACCAGCCGGTCGCCGCAGGCCATCTCCATCACCTCGGTGCCGGCCTCGAAGCGGTCGTCGCCGAGTATGCCGAGGGGCAGGTGCCGGGATTCGAGCTGGGTGAGCTCGGCGGATCCGGGCCGCAGCAGGTATCCCGGCGGCAGGCCGCCGTTCCAGAATTCCAGGGTGCCCTTGTGAAAGCTGATCGCCACCAGGGTCGCGCAGCAGAAATAGCCCTTCGGCAGAATCGCCGCCAGCTTGCGGTTGGCTTCGCGCAGGATCTCCGATGCCGTGAAACCCTTCTGGGTCATGCCGTAGAAGATGTCCGACAGCGGCAGCGCGCCCACCGCCGCGGTCAGACCGTGACCGGTGAAATCACCCAGCAGCAGATAGAGGTCCCCGGCCGGGTTGCGCTCCGCCAGCAGCACGTCGCCGTTGAACACCGCCAGCGGCGAGATCAGGTGGCGGATGAACGGCTCGTCGAGGTTGCCGGTGTGCGCCACGTTGTCGAATACCGCCTTGGCGGCTTCCTGCTCCTGCAGCAGATGGGCATGGTGGCGGCTGATCTCGTCGCGCTGGCGCTGCATCGTGACGTGCATCGCCCGGAGCCGCTGCATGGCGGACAGCTTCGCCTTGAGAATCACCTGGTTGTAGGGCTTCGACAGGAAGTCGTCGCCGCCGACCTCGAGGGCGCGCGCCAGCGCGTCGGCCTCGGTCAGCGAGGTGAGGAAGATGATCGGGACGAAGTCCTCGCCCGCCTCGTCCTTGATGAAGTGGGCGACCTCGAAACCGTCGAGGCCGGGCATCAGCGCATCGAGCAGGACCATCTGCGGGCGCCAGCTCCGGAACTTCTCCAGGGTGTCCGGGCCGTCGATGGCCTCCACCACCTCGTACCCTTCCTTGCGGACGATGCTGGACAGCAGCAGCCGGTCCACGTGGCTGTCGTCGGCGACCAGGATGCGCAGGGATTCTTTCATGAACCGGAAGCCCGACCCGTCGACCCGGGCCCGATCAGTGGACGCTGAAGAGCTGTTCGAAATTGGAGATGGTGAGGATCTTGCGGACGTCGGCGTTGCAGTTCACCAGGTTCACTTCCGCGTTGTCGCCGCCGGCGTGGTCCCGCAGCAGCAGCAGCATGCCCAGCGCCGAGCTGTCCAGGTACTGGGTGTCCTGCATGTCCACGCGGTACCGGCGCGGCCGGTCGGGGAGCAGCTCGTAAGCATCCCTGAACGCCTGATGAGCGCTGAAATCGAACCGCCCGGAAACCCGGATGACCAGCTCTTCTCCGTCTGCGGAGAGCTCGGAAGCTACCGCCATGTGGGAATCCCTCCTGCCACAGGACATGCACGATCCATTGCATCAAGCATAGTTCACGTGGCGGGAGATGCCGGGTTTCCGGGACAGCGCTATGCGCGCTGTAGGAGCGGCCTCCCGGCCGCGATTTCCGGCTATCGGCGCCAGGGATCGCGGCCGGGAGGCCGCTCCTACGGGGGGTGTGGGCCGGGGCTCGCGCCCCGGTCAGCCGCCGAAGTCATCCAGCAGGATGTTCTCGGGCTCGACGCCGAGGTCCTCCAGCATCTGCAGCACGGCGGCGACCATGGGCGGCGGGCCGCACAGGTAGTACTCGCAGTCCTCGGGCGCCGGGTGGTCCTTCAGGTACTGGTCGAACACCACCTGGTGGATGAAGCCCTTGTGGCCGGTCCAGTTGTCCTCCGGCAGCGGGTCGGACAGCGCCACGTGCCACTCGAAGTTGTCGTTCTCGGCGGCGAGCTGCTCGAACTCGTCGTCGTAGAACATCTCCCGCAGGCTGCGGGCGCCGTACCAGTAGCTCATCCTGGTGGTGCGGCCCTTGCGCTTGATCTCGTCGAAGATCTGCGAGCGCAGCGGCGCCATGCCGGCCCCGCCGCCGATCCAGATCTTCTCGGCGTCGGTGTCCTTGACGAAGAAGTCGCCGTAGGGCCCGAACACGGTCAGCTTGTCGCCGGGCTTCAGGTTGAACACGTAGGACGACATCTTGCCCGGGGGCACGTCCATGCCCGGCGGCGGCGAGGCGATCCGGATGTTGAACTTGAGGATGCCCTTCTCTTCCGGGTAGTTGGCCATCGAGTAGGCCCGGATGGTCGTCTCGGTCACCTTGCTGTGGTGCTGCCAGACGTTAAACCGGTCCCAGTCGCCGTGGAATTCCTTCTCGACGTCGATGTCCTTGTAGTCCATCTCGTAGGGCGGAATCTCGAGCTGCACGTAGCCGCCGGCCTTGAAGTCGACATTGGCGCCCTCGGGCAGCTTCAGGTTCAGCTCCTTGATGAAGGTGGCCACGTTCGGGTTCGAGATCACCTCGCACTCCCAGCGCTCGACGCCGATGGCGTCTTCCGGGATCTCGATCTTCATGTCCTGCTTCACCGCCACCTGGCAGGACAGCCGCCAGTTGTCGCGGATCTCGCCGCGGGTGAAGTGGCCCTCCTCGGTCGACAGGATGCTGCCGCCGCCCTCCAGCACCCGGCACCGGCACTGGGCGCAGGTGCCGCCACCGCCGCAGGCGCTGGCCAGGAAGATGCCCTGGTTGGCGAGGGTACCCAGCAGCTTGCCGCCCGCCGGCACGACCACGGCCTTGTCGGGGTCGTCGTTGATCTCGATGGTGACGTCGCCGCTGCTCACCAGCCGGGAGCGCGCGACCAGGATCACCGCCACCAGGAACAGAACCGTCCCGGTGAACATGCCGACGCCGAGCATAATGGTGGGGTCAATCATCTTCAGTCCTTACTGCGTTGCCGCCAGTTGTCCGCTTCGTGCCGCCGTCAGATGTCGATGCCGCCGAAGGACATGAAGCACAGGCTGATCAGGCCCACCGAGATGAAGGTGATGCCCAGCCCGCGCAGGCCCTCCGGCACGTCGCTGTACTTCAGTTTCTCACGCACGCCCGCCAGCGCCGTGATGGCCAGCGCCCAGCCGACCCCGGCGCCCAGGCCGAACACCGTGCTCTCGGCGAAGCTGTAGTCCCGCTCCACCATGAACAGGCTCGCGCCGAGGATGGCGCAGTTCACCGTGATCAGCGGCAGGAACACGCCCAGCGCGTTGTAGAGGAACGGCACGAACCGGTCGAGGAACATCTCGAGGATCTGCACCATGGCCGCGATCACGCCGATGTAGGACAGCAGGCCGAGGAAGGACAGGTCCACGTTGGGGAACCCGGCCCAGGCCAGCGCGCCCTCCTTGAGCAGATAGTTGAGGATCAGGTTGTTGACCGGCACGGTGATGGCCAGCACCACCACCACGGCGATGCCGAGGCCGATGGCGGTCGAGATCTTCTTGGAGATGGCGATGAACGTGCACATCCCGAGGAAGAACGTCAGCGCCATGTTCTCGATGAAGACGGCCCGGATGAACAGGCCCAGGTATTGCTCCAACACTACATGGCCTCCTTGTACTGCAGGTTGGGGGCGATCTCGTATTCGGACGCTTCCACCTGCTCGGGCTTCCACGCGCGGATGGCCCAGATGAACAGGCCGATGATGAAGAACGCGCTCGGCGCCAGCAGCATCAGACCGTTGGTGTGGTACCAGCCGCCGTCCGCCACCCGCGGCAGGATCTCGAATCCGAGCAGCGTGCCGGAGCCCAGCGGCTCACGGATCAGCGCCACGCCCACCAGGATCACCGAGTAGCCCAGGGCGTTGCCGAAGCCGTCGAGGGCCGACATGACCGGCCCGTTCTGCATCGCGAAGGCCTCCGCCCGGCCCATGACGATGCAGTTGGTGATGATCAGGCCGACGAACACCGACAGGCTCTTGGAGATCTCGTAGGCGTAGGCCTGCAGGAACTGGTCCACCACGATCACCAGCGAGGCGATGATGGTCATCTGCACGATGATGCGGATGCTCGACGGCACCCGGTTGCGGACCAGCGACACGGCGACGTTGGACATCGTGGTGACGAAGATCACCGCGGCGCACATCACCAGCGTGGTCGACATGTTCACGGTCACCGCCAGCGCCGAGCAGATGCCGAGCACCTGCAGGGCGATGGGGTTGTTGTTGAAGATCGGGTCCAGCAGTACTTCTTTCGGAGTTGACATGACGCTTCCTCTGTCTCAGGCCGTGCTCTGACCCTGAAGGTTCTTCAGGAACGGACCGAATCCGAGCTCGCCGGTCCAGAACCGCACCAGGTTCTCCACCCCTTTGGTGGTCAGCGTCGCGCCGGACAGCGCGTCCACTTCGTATTTGGCGGCCGGGCTGTCCTTCGGCGAGCGGCTCTTCACCAGCTCGACGGCGGGGTCGCCCGACTCGTCGTAGATGGACACTCCGGGCCACTGGGCCTTCCACATCGGGTTGTCCACCTCGCCGCCGAGGCCGGGGGTCTCCTTCTGCTGGTAGAAGCCGAGGCCGGCCACCGTCCGCAGATCCCCTTCCAGCGCCAGATAGCCGAACAGGGTGCCCCACAGGCCGTAGCCCCGCACCGGCAGCACCACCTTGTCGATGGCGCCCTGCTCGTTGCGCCGGATGTACACCTCGGAGATGTCCTCGCGCCGGCCGATGGTGGCGATGTCCTGCTGCTGGGTCAGGTCCGTGGACATGGCCGGATCCTTGGCCGCGGCGATCGGATCGTAGGAATCCGGGTTCACCGCGTCGGTGAACTCGCCGGTCTTCAGGTCGACGGCACGCACCTCGAACTCGCTGAACAGCTCGTCGACGGTGTGCCCTTCGGCGTCGACGTTGCTGCCCTCGGGCAGCATGCCGGCGGCGCGCAGGATGTTCTGCTTCTGGTCGTACTCCTGGTTGGCCCGCTGCTGGGGCTTCAGCATCACGGCGGCGGTGGACACCACGATGGAGCACACCAGGCACACCGAGATGGCCACGAACAGGACGTTCTTCAGACCTTCCTTGTTGAATGTCTTGTCGGAATCAGGCACGGGCGAGCCTCCGCTTGACGTTGCGCTGCACGACGAAGTAGTCGATCAGCGGGGCGAACAGGTTGCCGAACAGAATGGCCAGCATGATCCCCTCCGGAAAGGCCGGATTGACCACGCGGATGATGCCGCACATCACGCCGACCAGGACGCCGTAGATGAGCCGTCCCGTCTCCGTGTGGGCCGCGGACACCGGGTCCGTGGCCATGTACACCGTACCGAAGGCGAAGCCGCCGAGCACCAGGTGCCAGGCCAGGCTCATCTGGAACATCGGGTTGGTGGAGCTGACGCTGTTGAACAGCAGCACCGTCACCGCGAGACCCAGCACGCAGCCGACCATGATCCGCCAGGAGGCGATGCGCGTGGCGAGCAGAATGGCGGCGCCGATCAGGATCGCCAGCGTGGACTCGCCGCCCAGGGTGCCGGGCACCTGGCCGATGAACGCCTCCATCCAGGACACGCCGAGATCCTCGCCGAGCGCCGCGCTGCCCAGCGGCGTGGCCCGGGTGTAGCCGTCCACGGCGACCCAGACCGAGTCGCCGGACATGGCCGCGGGATAGGCGAAATACAGGAATGCCCGGCCGGTGAGCGCCGGGTTGAGGAAGTTCTTGCCGGTGCCGCCGAACACTTCCTTGCCGATGACGACGCCGAAGATGATGCCGACCGCGGCCATCCACAGCGGCGTGGTGGGCGGCAGCGTCAGCGTGAACAGGATGCTGGTCACGAAGAAGCCTTCGTTGACCTCGTGGCCGCGCTTGGAAGCGAACAGCACCTCGAAGGCGATGCCCGACGCGAACACCACGATGTACAGCGGCAGGAAGTGCGCCAGGCCGTAGACCAGGCAGTCCCAGACGCTGCCGGGATCGTAGCCGATGAGCGGGTCGAGGATGATGGCGTGCCAGGAGTCCACCGACGTGGCGCCCACGGACTGGAGCGCCTGCAGCGCCAGCAGGCCGGTGAAGTAGCTGCCGGCCAGCGCCGGGATCCAGGCGCACATCCACACGGTCATCATGATGCGCTTGAGGTCGAGGCCGTCGCGCACGTGGGACGCGCCGTCGGTGACGTGCCCCGGCGTGTAGAGGGCCGTGTCGATGGCCTCGTACACCGGATACAGCGCCTGCAGGCGGCCGCCCTTTTCGAACTGCGGCGCGAGGCCGTCCATGAACGAGCGCAGACTCATGTCGAAGCTTCCTCTCTGACCTTGCGGACGTGCGGTTCCGGCGTCATGGCGGCCCTCACCCTTCCTTCTCGATGGTGGTCAGCACGTCCCGCAGCACGGGACCGTACTCGTACTTGGCCGGGCAGACGTAGGTGCACGGGGCGATGTCGTCCTCGTCCAGCTCCAGGCAACCCAGGTTGATGGCGGTCTCCAGATCCTTCACCAGCAGGCTCCGCAGAAGCTGGGTCGGCAGGATGTCGAGGGGCATCACCCGCTCGTAGGTGCCGACGGGCACCATGCCCCGGGGGCTGCCGTTGGTGGTGGTGGTGAAGTTCAGCGGCCGCTTGCCCAGCCACTTGGAGAGATAGATGGGGAAGACCGAGTGGCGGTCCGGCCCCGGGGACAGGTAGCCGAACAGCCGGCGTTCCCGGTCCTCCGGCAGGGTCGACACCTGCACGTGGTAGCGACCCAGGAAGTCCTCGGGGTGCTCGGCGGTGCGTCCCGCCAGCACCGAGCCCGAGATCACCCGATGCTCACCGTCCTCGAGCTCGCCGGACGTGAGGTCCTTCAGGTTGGCGCCGAGCAGCGTGCGCACCAGCCGCGGGCGCTTGGCGCTGGGGCCGCCGAGGGCGACGACGCGCTCGTTCCACAGGCTGCCCTCGAGAAACAGGAAGCCGAAGGCGATGACGTCCTGGTAGCCGACGAACCACACCGTCTTGTGGGGCCCGACCGGATCCAGGTAATGAATGTGGGTGCCGGGCAGACCGGCCGGATGAGGTCCGGCGAAGCCTTCCAGCACCACCCTGGCATCCTGGCCGCCGGGCACCGTCTGATCCGCCGCGTGGCAGACGAACACCTTGCCTTCGGTCAACCGGGCCAGCACGGCCAGACCCGCCTGGAACTGCGCCTGGTACTCGGCGATGACCAGCGCCGGCTCCGCCGCCAGGGGATTGGTGTCCATGGCCGTGACGAAGATGGAATGGGGCTCGCTGTCCAGGCCGGGAACCCGGCTGAAGGGACGCGTGCGCAGCGCCGTCCAGAGCCCGCTGTCGACCAGATTCTCGACGACCGCGTCCCGGGACAGGGAGGGCAGCTCGCCGGCGTCGTAGGCGCGGAACGACTCGGCGTCGTCGCCTTCCAGCTCGACCACCACCGACAGCAGCGCCCGCTTGGCGCCGCGATGAATGCCGGACACGACGCCGGCGGCCGGGGCCGTGTACTTGACGCCCTCGGTCTTCTTGTCGGTGAACAGCACCTGGCCGCGCTTGACCCGGTCGCCCTCCTGAACGTGCATGGTCGGCTTCATGCCGGGATAGTCGTTTCCGAGCAGCGCCACCGATCCGACGGCAGCCCCCGACTCGATCACCGGCTCCGGGCATCCGGCGATGGGCAGGTCCAGGCCCTTCTTGGTTTTGATCATGGAAGACAGGTTCCCTGCGACAACGTTCCTGAAATGACGCGCGACCGGACTAGCATCCGTCGCGCTGATCCTGTTGGACCCCGATTTGCCCCCGGTGCGCAGGACATGGTCGGCGCGCCGACCTGAACGCCCTTCCGGGATGGTGTCGGCTTTCCGATGCGGCTGTGATGACCGGCGCCAGGGCGGCTGGCTGCCGTCGAACGAGCCGGACGTGTTGCCGGCGAGGGACGAGAAGCCAGCCGTGCCGACCGGCGGGCGGCGGCCACGGAGCCTCGGGAGGCCGCGCGAATTATAGTGGCCCGGCGCCTTCCATGCCAACGTCTGCGGCCAATTCGAGCAAAATTCCCGCCGGCCCGACCCGGGGCGTCAACCGTTCACGCGCCCCGAAGCCGCCATGGATCGTGACACGCCGAAGCGCCCGACACGGCCGCCGTCGGACGACCAGCATAGCCCTCCCGACGGCGTCGCAAGGTCCCGACGCCCCCGACGCGAAGGCGGTCAGAAGCCCTGGTGGACCACGTCCTTGGGAATCAGCGGATAGGAGATACCCGCCCACTTCTGCACCACGCGCACCACCTGGCAGGCGTAGCCGTACTCGTTGTCGTACCACACGTACAGCACGACCCGGTTGTCCGCGCCGATGGTGGCGCCGCCGTCGACGATGCAGGCATGGCGGTTGCCGACGAAGTCCGAGGACACCACCTCGGGCGAGTTGGTGTAGTCGATCTGCCGCTGCAGGTCCGAGTGCAGCGCCATGTAGCGCAGGTACTCGTTGACCTCCTCGACGCTGGTGTCCCGGGACAGGGTCAGGTTGAGGATCGCCAGCGACACGTTCGGCGTGGGCACGCGGATGGCGTTGCCGGTCAGCTTGCCGCCGAGCTCCGGCAGCAGCTTGACCACCGCCGAGGAGGCGCCGGTCTCGGTGATCACCATGTTCAGCGGCGCCGCCCGCCCCCGCCGGTTCTTCTTGTGGTAGTTGTCGATCAGGTTCTGGTCGTTGGTGTAGGAGTGCACCGTCTCCATGTGACCGTGGACGATGCCGAACTTGTCGTTCATCGCCTTGAGCACCGGCACGATGGCGTTGGTGGTGCAGGACGCCGCCGCCAGCACCTTGTCGTCCTTGGTGATGGCCTGGGAATTGATGCCGGAGACAATGTTCTTGATGTTGCCCTTGCCCGGCGCGGTGAGGACCACGCGGGCCGCCCCCTTGCTCTGCAGGTGCTTGGACAGGCCGGCCTCGTCGCGCCACGCGCCGGTGTTGTCGATGACGATGGCGTCGTGGATGCCGTACTGCTCGTAGTCCACTTCCTCCGGCGCGCCGGCGTAGATGACCCGGATCACGTTGCCGTTGGCGACGATGCAGCTGTTCTCCTCGTCGACCCGGATGGTGCCGAGGAAGCTGCCGTGGACCGAGTCCCGGCGCAGCAGGCTCGCCCGCTTGATGATGTCGTCGTCGCTGCCCTTGCGCACCACGATGGCCCGCAGGCGGAGCTGCTGACCGCTGCCGGTCTTCTCGATGAGCAGCCGGGCCAGCAGCCGGCCGATGCGGCCGAAGCCGTACAGCACCACGTCCTGGGGCTTCTCCAGCGGCGGCACGTGCCGACCGATGACCTCGGAGCACTCCCGGGTGACGAACTCCAGCGGCGTGATGCCGTTGCCCTCGCTCTCCTCCATGAACCGGGTGGCGAGCTTGCCGACGTCGATGTGGGAGGGGCCGAGGTCGAGCTGGGCGAGCGCCTCGATGATCGGATAGCTCTCGAACTCGGAGAGTTCGTTCTTGGCGACCTGCCGCACGTAGCGGTGGGTCTTCATGATCTGCAGCACGCTCTGGTTGTTCAGCGCGCGGCCGTAGCAGTACGTCACCACGTTGCTGCGGTACAGCCGGCCGATGATCGGGATCATCGCCTCCGCGAGCGCTTCGCGCTCTTTCCAGTCGGGGAAATAGTCGTCAAGGCTGGGTAATGCCACGGCGGTTCCTCTCAGTCGTCCAGTCGTCGCCCGAAAAGCCCGCCAGGTCCCGCCCCGGGGGCCGTGAAGGGCGCGTATTATCGAGAAGGAATTATCGCCCCGCAACAAAAATGCCGGGGCGGCGAGATGTAAATCACCCTTGAGCGGGGTGTAAGGCGCCCAATCCCAGCCCCGCCACCCCACGCCCCCCGTAGGAGCGGCCTCCCGGCCGCGATCGACCGCCGGCGTCGAGCCCCGCATCCGTGGGAGCGGCCTCCCGGCCGCGATCGGCCGCCGACGTCGAGCCCTGCATCCGTGGGAGCGGCCTCCCGGCCGC
>MDTG01073920.1_pt1 | contig 21405 bp, 20 predicted proteins | sample 811421 | NCBI WGS metagenome assembly MDTG01 (sample SAMN05326645, study PRJNA326480) | marine metagenome | isolation source: seawater | place: Pacific Ocean: South East | collected 2011 | reverse complement strand
CCATTATCTGCATCTTCAGATGATGGTGAGTCTGATGAAAGTGATCCTCAAGTTTCTGAGATTATTGAAAATGAATCAATGCTAATTAATGGAAACTTTGCTGCAGGAACAAGCCCAAGCACAGCGTATGTAGGAACAACAAGGCCTCGTTTCTTATTGCCGGAAAGAAGAGAAGGCTGGACACAGGAAGCAAAGATAGCCGGACATAAGGTATATCTAAGAACTGGTGAGTATCCAGATGGAACCCTTGGTGAAGTATTTATAGACATTGCAAAAGAAGGTGCCACCCTTAAGGGCGTATTAGGGTGTTTTGCTATCGCCGTTTCAAAAGGTTTACAGTACGGAGTGCCACTAGAAGAGTTCGTTGACACATTTACATTTCAAACATTTGAACCGCGTGGGATGGTCGAGGGCCACGAAAATATAAAAATGAGTAACTCAATTATTGATTATGTTTTTAGAGCGCTCGGTCTTGAATACCTAAATAGGACTGATATTGTTCAAAATCCACCAAAACAAGCCGACAATGTTGTTCAAGAAGAGACTAATGCACCTTTTGTTCAAGAAGAGACTAATGCACCTTTTGTTCAAGAAGAGACTAATGCCCCTGTTCAGGAACAATTAGTTGAGCCAACAACAGAAGTAAATCAAGCTGAAACAACAAATAGTTTTCAAGCATCAGAACCTGTATCTGAAGTTCAAGAAGTTCAGTTTTTGACAAAAGTTGAGGAAATTGAAACAACTGACACGGCTGAAGCTGTATCGAATTCTGTTACAACTGTTCAAGAAGTGCTAGGTGACATGATGGGAGACGCACCTGCCTGCAATGAGTGTGGTCATATAACTATCAGAAACGGTTCGTGTTATAAATGCTTAAACTGTGGAAACTCACTAGGTTGTAGTTAATTAGAGAATCTGTACCTTATAGTATTAACTAAGTAATAAATTCCATCTATTAACTTAATCTTTTTTCCTTGATCATAGGATCGCCCCTCATATTTAATTGGGGACTCAAAAATAGATTTATTATATTTAAGAAATTTTGAGACAAGTTCGATCTCTATTGAGAAACCTTTTTCAACTAGACTTACAGACTTAAAAAAATTTTGAGGAAACAATTTATAACAAGTTGCAATATCACTTACTTTATAAAAGTGAACGATGGAGAAAAAGAAAGACATAAACTTATTTGCATAAAATGTTCTTTTATAGATATTTTTTCTTACTTTACTTCCTTTAAATCTAGAACCAAGAATTAAAGAGTTTTCATTTTTTTTTGCAAGCTCAAACATTTCAATGATATCTTCTGGAAAGTATTCTAAATCAGCATCGTGAATAATAACGTGAGTTGTCTTTATTTCAGACTTTATGTAATTGATTGCACTCCCTTTGCCAGAATTTACAGGTAAGCCTCTATAAATTATGTTTTCATAACTTTTTGACAAATTTTTAGCAATATCTGAAGATTTATCAGTTGATGCGTCATCAACTAATATAATTTTATCAATGACATCTATGTTTAAAAGTCTAGTTACTGACTCTTCAATGTAATTTTCTTCATTGTAAAAAGGCACAATAGCAGTAAGAGATTTCATGTTTATTAGCATAACAAAATAAATTTCGTTCATTACACTACTTTCATAAGATGATTAACTTATGAAAAAAATTGCATATAAATCACATTTCAGCTTTAGAAAACTACCTAAAAACTTTACTGACTTTGATATTAGGTTCTTTCAACATGAAATTAAGAAATTTATTCCAGAGAGCTACGTCTTGTTTTTAAAAGATATAAAGTTAGTAAATCAAAATTTATATTCATTTAAAAATTTAAGATTTTTCCCAAAATATACTCATTATCCAAACAACAATATATTAGATATTTTTAAATTATTGATTAAAAATATAGTAAATTCAAAAAAGAGTGAATCGACAATTGAAAATGGCGTCTGGATTTTAGATGATAAATGTAATATTTACTATCATTGGTTGCTTGATTCGTTACAAAGATATATGTTGCTAGATAAAGAATCGAAAAATTTACCTGTTTTAATTCCAAAAAAATATGAAAATAAATTTATTATTGAACATTTGGAGTACTTGAAAATTAAATATGAACTTCTTGATGAAAACAAGATATTCAAGGTAAATGAATGCGTAATACCAAGTTATTCCGCCCCATCAGGAAATTTTAATGAAAATTTATTAAAGTCACTACAAAGTCTTTTCTTAAATAATTGTAAAAATATAAATAAAAAAAATTCAAAAAAAAGAATTTGGATTGATCGTGTTGATACAAGACGAGAAATAATTAACAAAAAAGATATAGAGCCAATTCTTGAAAAATATGATTTTCAAATTATTCATACTGAAAATTTAAAAATTGAAGATACGATAGATATCATAAATCATTCAAATGTTATTGCAGGCCCTCATGGGTCAGGATTGGCAAATATGTTATTTGCAAATAAAAATTCAACATTAATTGATATAAGGGAAAATGATGATAATTTTAGAAATGCATTATTTTCTATGGCCTCTGCACTGGATATAAACTACTACTGTCTTGCAAAGGGTATTCTTGACAAAAAAACTGAAAAAGTATATCTTGACCCAAATATATTGGATAATTTTTTAGAAGAAATATTATCAAAATGAAAATATCAATATTTACAACTATGACAACTCCTGAAGAAAGAATGGATCCCTGGAAAGAGTCATTAGCATGCTATGAAGATTTTGCAGACGAGGTTGTCATTGTTGGTGAAAACTTTAAATATGAATTTATTTGGAGTGATATAGGAAAAATGTTCACTGAAGGATTAGAAAAATCTACTGGGGACTGGGTTCTTTGGATGGATATTGATAATTTATTTCACGAAAAAGACTTTGAGTTATTGAGAGATGGATTAAGAAAATATAAAGATAGCCCGTCAATAGCCTTACCAAAAATGCAAATATTTACACCAGATAGATTTTCTGTAAAAAGTGTGATTTGTAGAGCATTTAATAAAAAAGATTATCCAAATATTAAATTAAATGGAGGTGGTGATTTATGTCTACCAACGCTTAATGGAGAACTAATAAAACCTGAAGATGTTCCAAAAATTAAAGTTCCAATCTGGAATTATGACACAGTTTTTAGGACAAAAAAAATAATTTCAGAAGATAGAGCACGATTTGCAAGAGCCTGGAAAAGAGAATTTGGCAATTTTGGTGAAAGAGGTGGCGAAGAACCTCTTCATGCATATTCAGCATGGTATGAGATGGTTGAAAGAAGATATAAGAGTCATACTCACAGACTAAATATCGAGGAACATCCTAAATATATTAAAGATAAAATTGAAAATTTAAATGAAGATCAGTTTGGATATAATGGTTTTGGTTTGAAGCAAAATCAAAAAATACCACCTATGAATTATGTTCGAAGTTATAGGGATAAAATTAAATTCCTTTAATTTCTTTAAAGTGATCAACTACTTCTTTGATTACTTCGTCAGCAGATTTTATTGGTTTCCAATTAAGTTTATTTCTTAATTTTGAGCTATCAGGAATTTTTTCTGGAGCTTCAGCAAATAGGTTTCCATGAAGACTTACTGGATCAATACTTAAGATTTTTGATGAAGAGTTTGTTAGCTCAATAACTTTCTCAGCTAAATATCTTATGCTTTTTTCATTTTTTTCATTCCCAACATTCCATATTTCATTCCAATCTTCTTCTTCTGCAGTTGTTGTCAAAAAGATCCCACTCACAATATCTTTTACCCATGTGAAAGCTCTCAGTTGGGAACCGTCGAAATAAACTGTTAGATCTTCATTGTTTAGTGCTTGGTTAACAAATCTTGGCAAAACAAAACCTCCATCTGGTAATTGAAACTTTCCAGTTACATTGAAGGGCCTGATGATTTGAAATTTAAAATTGGAGTCAATTTTTGAATGATTAGTGATAATTATTTCTGCAAGAAGTTTGCTCATTGAATATTCGTTTCTTACGGTGAATTCACCGTGTAAAACCTTATCGTCATTTTCACTTAAATACATTTTTTCATTTCTATGACCGTAGATCTCTGAAGTTGAAATGTAGATTAACGGGCACTTTTTTATTGAAGACATATTGATTGCCCAATTAGTCGTATCAATTATTGTCTTGCCCATGGTTCCAGAATGCTTAAGTACCCCAACCGGCCCAACGGGTGAAGCAAGATGTATGATTAAATCAAATTCACCTAATTCATCTTCTGATATCTCTAATATATTTTTCTCAATAACATTCACATCCTTATATATTTCCTCATTTTTAGAAACTGCATTTGTAGAAAGATCATCTATTACAGTGATTTCTGAACCAAGTGAAGTCCAATGTTCAACACAATGGAAACCCAGAAATCCTAGTCCACCGGTAATAAGTATTTTTTTATGAGACATATATATAATCTAGTACAACTCTAATTAAATTTTTAGATTGGAAACTAAATTCCCTTATAAACAATATTAAAATAATATAAATGAGTTATTCAATATTTTCTTTAACAAACTCTGAATCTGAAAGATCAAAAAGCTTTATGATAAAGTCTTCAAAATATCGAAATTTAGTAATTGACCTGATGTCAAAAAATAAACATAATAATTTAATATTAAATTTTTTAATATATATTTGTTTTTTACCATTTACACTTTTTGTTTTTATTGCAATGATTTTATTAAATAGGTTTGAAGAAAAAGTAATAATTTTTTTTCCAGGAATTATTGAAGTTATACTATTTAAAATTTTAAAGCCACTTACCAAAAAAGATATCTTTTTTGATGCATTTACAAGTATGTACTTAACCCTTGTAAATGATCGAGGTAAAATAAGTAAAAAAAATCCAATTTCTAAAGTACTTAAATGGTTTGATAAAATTGTCTTTAACTTATCTGATTACCAATTTGTTGAAACGACAGAAATGAAAAATTATTTCCAGTCAGAAATTGGAGTTAACACCTCTTGCACTTTTGTGCTTCCAACTGCAAGGAAAGAGTTAGAGTACACAGGAAAAAAAATTATAGAAAACAGAGTTGCATTTTGGGGAAATTTTGCTGTTATGCATGGAGTCGATTACATAGTTGAAGCAGCTAAATTTTTGAAAGAAGATAATATAAATTTTGATTTGGTTGGTGATGGTGAAAATTTTTTAAAGATAAAAGAAAAAATAGATAAAGAGAATCTGAGCAATATTACACTTCATGGCTTTCTACCATATAGTGATGACAGTTCTGAAAATATTTTTTCTATTGCATCTAAGTCAAAAATTTGTCTAGGTACTTTTTCAAATTCAGTTAAAAATAATCTTGTAATTCCTCATAAAATTATAGAAGCTCTTAGTATGTCAAAACCAGTAATAACATCTTCTACTATTCATATTCAAAATAATTTGGCTGATTTTATTGAAGTGGTTGAGCCAGAGAATGCTAAAAAATTAGCAGAAAAAATAAAAGAAATAATCTACGACGAAGAAAAGCTTAAAAAAATGTCTGTAATGGGATATGAATATTTTAAAAGTAATTTTTCAGATGATTCATTTCATAGAAGGTTATCAGATATTATAGAAAGTAATTTAAATGATTAATTTTTTTGTTATTCTTTTCCAGTTTTTAATAACTGTATTGATAGGAAGAAGTTTTTACATTTTCATCGACAAAAGGGTGATTAAAAATACATATAAAAAAATATTTGGGCTGCAGCCTTACAATTTTTATCTTTTATTTGGACTATTTGTTATTGGAAATTTAACGGTATTGGTCAACTTCTTTACAGGTTCTGATAATATTATTTTTCAAATTTTGTTATTACTGATCGCTGGAATTAATATCTTTTATTTACCAAGAATACAGAACATAAATTTTTTTATAATTATTTCTTCCTTTATCACATATATGATGATCTTGACCAGTACTTACAATGCTGGGCTAAGTAAAGATTCAGATACTTATCATCTCAACAATCAACTTTTCATAAAAGAAGAAAGTATAATTATAGGTCTTTCAAATTTACATCATCGATATGGATTCTCATCTATATGGGAATATGTACTATCCAATTTTTGGTTTGATAACAATCTTGTATTTCTTAATACTCCTCATTTGATTCTCTTATTTAGTTTTTACTTTTTTTTAATAACATTTGTCTATCATGAAAATTTATATTTTAAAAAAATAGCTTTCATAATAGCTACATATGGTCTGTTAGATAATTTTGGTTTTGAGGGAGGAAGAAATGGTTTTATAGCAATTGATGAAATTGGTGCCTTCGATAACAGTTTTGGAATATTATTTGTAATTACTGCAATATTCTTAATTTTTTCATATCTCAATGAAAAAGTTTCAATTTTTGACTTATTTGTTTTGGGAATTTTAATTTTATTTTTAGGTCAATTAAGATATTTTGGATTTATATTTTTTCTTCCATATACAATATTGCTTTTAAGACATTTATCAAATATTAAAGATCATATTTATCCATTAAGTTTTGGTATTTTAGTTTCAATATCGTGGTTTTTAAAAAATGTCTTAATTTCATCATGTTTGATTTACCCAATATATCAAACTTGTATTCAAAGTTTAAGTTGGTATCAAAAAGATCAAGCAAAAGTAGTTTCATTATCTATTCTTGGTCATCCACGTAACCCAAATGATATTTTCTTACCTTTAAATGAGTTTCAATGGATTACTGAATGGACAATTAATAATTCTGGTTACTTATTTAATTTTTTTGTTTCAATTTTTATTATTAAAATTTTATGTTTCAATATACCAAATAAACTGTTTCTAATTGGTCTAACAATTTCAGTATCATTTCTTTGTGTATGGTTTTTTCTCACACCAGCTTATAGGTTTGCACCACCAGTCTTTATTCTTTCACTTTTATTGCTGAATCTTGACTATTTGAAAAGCGAAAACAATATTATCTTAAAAAAAGAAATCTTTTTAATTGCTTTTGTTTTGTCATGTGCTTTTCTTACTATAAGACTAGACAGTTATATAGCCTTCACTGAAAAGACCTTTGATTCATATCTAGTTACCCCCTCAACCATAGAATACATTAAGAGAGATGGGTATTTTGGGGTAAAACCCTTAGAGGGAAAAATATGCTTTTTAAATAAAAATTGTTTCCCCGATGATTATGAAATCATTATGGACGATAATAGTTTTTACAAAGAAGTTAAACCTGTTGATAAATTTTACTGGACAAAGTTTTTTGAAAACCTATCATCAAAAAAATCAATTTAAAATAATTTTAATTTTTTGTTTTAGTAGATAAACAAGCTTGTCAAAGTTAACTAATCTCAAAATTAATTTGTTTAAAAACCCGTCTTGATAAAATTTTTTAATATTTAGAGAATATAAGTTTACATTTGAGATTTGTTTTTTATTTATATAAAAAGCATCTCCATAAGGCAAATAAGGATCCCAAAAAGTACTAAAACGCACCAATCCAATATTTTTCAGATATTGATCTAATTCGTCGATTAAAACATTATTTTTATAAACAAAATTTTTGTTAATTTCTGTAAAAAGGAAATCAATACTTTCCATTTTTTTTCCAAAGCCCTTAATTACCTCTAGTTCAAAACCTTGAACATCAAGAACTAAGAAATTAACATCATTTATGTTTAACTCGTCGAACCTTTTTACCTCGACTTCTTCATTGTTTTCAAATTTAATATTTGAATGTAGTTCAAGATGGAGTTTTGGTTCTAGTAAAGATGAGCTTGCTCCATTATTTTCTGTAGCTTTATGTAAGATTTTCTTGGAATTATCAGCTCCCAAACCGAAATTAAATGTAAAAACATTATTTTTATCTAGAACTTTACTATTCAATTTATCAAAAATATTTTTTTGTGGTTCGAATAAATAAAGATTGTCTGGTTTTGCTTGTAAATAAATACCAACTTCCTGGCCTAAATGAGCGCCTACATGTGCAATACTATGAATTTTATTTGCGAACTTTTTAACAATTTTTTTTAATTGTTTGTTTTCTATCTTTTGAGACATGCTTTTTTAATACTAGTCTCATAATTAAATGAGCAATATATATAATGAGATTTGATTTATGCAAAACATTCTTTACTGCTTTGATGAAAATTACAATATTCAAGGATTCTGTTCTATTGTTTCTATGTTAAACAAAAGTAGTGTAAAAAAAGATATATATATCATTCATAAAGACCCTCAATCATTTAATAAATATATAGAAATAATTCAAAATCATAAAATGGCGAAAATTGTTGAAATTTACAAGTTTGAAAATAAAGATTATATATTTCATAATTTAGATAATAAACATGTGTCTGAAGCAACTTATTATAGACTTTTTATGACGAAATATTTACCTGAAAATCTAGACGGAATTTTATACGTTGATGCAGATGCTTATTTTATTTCAGAATTTGAGGAAAAACTTGAAAAAGAGTTTAGTGAATTAAAAAAATCAGAATATCTAGTCTCCGCATTAACTAACTTCTCAGATGATGATTATTCCCGATTAGGTCTTAAAAATGGGAAGTACTTCAATGCTGGAATTGTTTTAATTGATTATAAAAAATGGTTAATTAAAAATGTAACTAAATCTTTATTAGAAATATTTCAGAACCCACAAAGAGAATTAATATTCTGGGATCAAGATATTTTAAATATTTATTTTGATGGAAATTATAAAGAACTAGAAACATCTTTAAATTTTAATGTTTACGGTGATCAACAAAAAAAAGACTCTGATACTGAACTGATTGAAAAGGACGCCACAATTGTTCACTACAGTGGCAAACACAAACCATGGTCACCAAAAGGAATTTTTTCATTGGAATCTAAGTTTTATCTTGAAATTTATAGGTCATTATTTGAAGAAAAATATCATATTGTAAATATATGGTCTTACAATACTTTAAAAATTCTAATTAAAAGCTTGCTGACCCTAAAGATTTTAAAACTTGAATATCCAGCGACTTATTTTTGGATTTGTATAAATTCAATTATTCAAAAAAAGTAATTTTATTTAAAACCATGTGCCCAATGTTATATCATTAATGTATGAATTATTCACCAGTAGTAATCTTTTGCTATAACCGTCAAGACAAGTTAGAAAAACTTATAAATTCTTTAAAAACAAATACGGAACATTCGAAGACAAGGGTTTATTTCTTTGTTGATTATTACAAAAAAGATAAAAAGGTTACAAAGAAATTAGTTGAATACATCAACAGTATTGATATTTTCCTTGAGGTTATAGTCACTGTAAGAAATAAGGAAGTTGGTTTAAAATTCAATATAGAGGATGGAATTGATACGGTTTTGAGATCGGAAAAAACAGTTATCTGTCTAGAAGACGATCTTATTGTAAGTAAATATTTTCTTAAATATATGAATGATTGCTTAAATACTTTTAATAATAATAAAAATGTTTGGCATATTAATGGTTGGTCTTATCCTCAAATACGAATTGATAACAAAAATATATTTTTTGGAAAATTAATGAATTCATGGGGTTGGGCAACTTGGAGAGATCGTTGGGAAAAACACAGTGAAAGGTCAATAGACTTAATATCAAACTTGGATGAGGAAAGTATAAAAAAATTTAATTTTGATAATCATACAAATTGGCAACAACAATTGGCAGATAACATTAATGGAAAAATAAAAACTTGGGCAATATTTTGGTATCAAACAATATTTATAAACAAAGGCTTAACTGTCTACCCACTTAAATCTTTAATAAGAAATGATGGTATGGATAGTTCGGGGACCAACAGTGGTTCAACAAATATATTTGGTTCTAAAATTTACAATAAAAAAGCACTAAAGGTAACTATAGGTAAAATTGAAGAAGATAAAACAAATAGATTATTTACAAAACTCTTTTATTTAAAATTAAATATGATTAAAAAAATTAATTATCATTTAAAGAAATATAAAATATGAAAAAATTATTGTATTTGATTACTCCACCATTTTTATTTAATTACTTTAAAAGTTTTAAATCAATTGAAAAAAATACTTCCAAAAGAAAAAAAGAAAGTCTTTTTGATGGTGAATCTGCTTTATTTAGAAATCTACTGGATAATTCAATGGTTTATGGTGAATATGGTGTTGGAAAAAGTACAATTTTCGCCGTTGAACACTCTAATTCCCAAATAATTTCAGTTGACACCTCTAAAGAATGGATAAACAAAGTAGATACTGAAACTTTAAATTTACCTAATTATAAAAATTTGAAAATGATTCACATAGATGTCGGGGAATTAGAGCCCTATGGCCATCCTAAGAATTATTTACAAAGTAATAATTTTTCAAAATATTTCAAATCAATTTGGGAGCTCGAAATTAAACCTGATTTTGTTTTAATTGATGGCAGGTTTAGAGTTGCCTGTTTTCTAACTTGTTTAAAGTTTGGAAATATTGGAACAAAAATATTATTTGATGATTATATGGATAGGGAAAGGTACCATATTGTTGAGCAATTTGAGAAACCAATAGTGACTAACGCTAGGCAAGCATTATTTGAAATCTCAAGTGAAAGAAACTTTGAAATGTTAGACAGTTACATTTCAAAGTTTGAATATGTATTTGATTAAAAGGTAAAAATTTATGAACATTTCAATTATTGGTGGACTTGGTCATATAGGGCTACCATTAAGTTGTTTATTTCAGGTAAATGATAATAACGTCGTAATTATTGATACAAATAAAGATAATATTGAAAATGTAAGGAATGGAAAACCGAATTTTTATGAACCAGGATTAGAAGATATCTTAAATGAGGCATTATCAAAAGGATTAAAAATAACTGATGAAATTAAATATTTATCTGAATCAGAATTTGTAATTATTACAATTGGTACCTCTAGTAAACAAGAAGATAAAAATAATTTTAATAAAGTAGTTAATCAAGTTATAGAGAAATTAAGTGTTGGTTCAAAAATTATTTTAAGAAGCACTATTGATTTTGGGACATGTCAAAAAATAATAAACAATAAATTATTTCAAGAAAAGAAACTTATTCTTGCATACTGTCCTGAAAGAATCGCTGAGGGAAAAGCATTAGATGAGCTTCAAATTCTTCCGCAAATAATTGGTACAAGTACACAAAAAGATTTTGAAATATTTAAAGATTTGTTTGATTCTATTGGAACAGAATCAATTAGTGTTAGTTTTCAAGAAGCTGAATTTATAAAGTTATTTTCAAATGTATATAGGTATGCAGAATTTTCTCTAATCAACGAATTTTCAAATATAGCGCAAAAAAATCATATAGATTTTAATAAGGTGTTTCAACTAGCAAAAAAAGAATACCCAAGGTTAAGAAATGCTCCTGAAACCGGGTTTGTAGGCGGACCTTGTTTACCTAAAGATACAAAAACCTTTATTAATAACTTTCAACTTGAAGACTCAGTAATAAATAAGCTTGAAGATACAAACATTGACTATTTTAAGAATATTATCAAAGATATAAATTCAAAATTTAGTAATGAAATAATTATATTTCTTGGTATTACATTTAAGCCAGACTCTGATGATTTAAGAGGATCAATTTCATACAATTTATCAAAAGAATTAATTGAAAGTGGTAATGAATTGTATATCATTGAACCAAACATTAATGAAAAAAACATACCTGAAAAAATTTATAAATATGAAGAAGTTAAAAATTTGACGGAGAATGTAATTATTGGAACAAGTCATACAGAATTCAGAGATTACGATTTTGAAGGTAAAAAGGTAATTCAAATTGGAAATAACTAAATCATTAATTATTCCTTGCAAGGATGAACATGAAAGTATCAATAAGATAATTACTGGCTTTTATAATGCTGTTGACAAAGACACGGAAATTTTAATTGTTGTTGATGATGAAAGTGATCCAACTATAAATTCTTTACCTCAAAATCTTGATAACTTACGTATTTGCATAAATGATCTTGGATCTGGGCCAGCTTATGCAATACAATATGGAATTAATCAATCTCTTGGAACAGCTATATGTATTGCAATGGGAGATGGAAGCGATGATCCCAATCAAGTCAAGGAATTGTTTTCTCTTATTAATAGAGGAGTCAGTGTTGCTGTAGCTACAAGATACTCTAAGGGTGGGCAATATGTTGGCAGCTCTACATTAAAATATCTTATGAGTAGATTTGCTGGAGTTGTCTTATATTATTTATTTTTTATCAGAACAAAAGATCCTACAAATATGTTTAAAGCCTACAGTAAAGATTTTCTAAATAATGTAAAAATTGAGAGCAAAAACGGTTTTACTTTAGGTTTAGAAATGAGCGTAAAAGCTAAACTTAATAAAGAAAAAATTGCTGAGATACCAACTATTTGGATTGATAGAGCGTATGGAGAAACAAAATTTTCACTTAGAAAATTTCTTCCCAGCTATTTGTATTGGGTATTTAGACTGGCTTTAAGGAGAAAATAGTATTGAGTAAAGTTTTAGTAACTGGTTCTGAGGGTTTTATAGGCGGATATATTGTAAAACAGCTTCTTGATGAGAAATATAGTGTAATAGGTATAGATAATTTTTCGAAATATGGAAAAATTGAAAGAGAACATAGTAATCATAAAAATTTTAAACTTTTTGAGGGAGACGTTAAAGATTCTGATTTAATGTACGAAATACTCCATGATTGTGACTATCTAATAGCTGGAGCAGCAATGATAGGTGGGATCTCTTATTTTCATGAATTTGCTTACGATTTACTATCTGAAAATGAAAAAATTATTTCCTCAACAACCGATGCTGCAATTAAAAGGTACCTCGAAGGAAGTTTAAAAAGAGTTATTTTTCTCAGTTCTTCAATGGTGTTTGAGTCAACTAACAAATTTCCAACAAAAGAAGATGACTTATTTGAGATTCCCCCACCGTTTAGCTCTTATGGTTTTCAAAAATTAGCGGTTGAATATTTTGCTAGAGCAGCTAACAAACAGTATGGTCTTGAATATTCTATCGCAAGACCTTTTAATGCAGTTGGAATTGGAGAATTAAAAACAAAATCTGATAAAAAATTATCTGAGAATAGTAAAAACTTACTACTTTCCCATGTGGTTCCAGATTTAATATTAAAAATTTTAAATTCTGAGGGCCCAGTAGAGATATTAGGAGAAGGAAATCAGATTAGGCATTATACGTATGGGGGAGATCTTGCAAAGGGTATCACTCTCTTGTTAAAACATCCAAATGCGAAAAATGATGATTTTAACATCTCAACAGATGTCTCGACCACTGTCCTTGAGTTGGCCAAGATTATTTGGGAAAAAATAAGGCCAGAAGAAGAGTTCGCGTATAATTGTGCAGACTCATTCGAATATGATGTACAAAAAAGAATACCATCTGTTGAAAAGGCAGAAAAATTGCTTGGGTTTAAAACTGAAACATCTCTTGATGAAATGTTGGATGTAGTGATACCTTGGATGATTGAAGCTAAAGAAAAGGAACTTTATTGATGAAAAAATTGGCTAATTTCTTTAGAAAAGAAACAATTTTTATATTTTTAATTTCTCAAATTTTAATTCATATCATTTTTGGAACAACGTTTACCAACACAATACTTCATGAATTTGAAATATCTCAAGAGATCAGAAATCTTGAAATGCCATATAGCTCATACAACGTGGACACACCAATATTTCATTTACTAGGATCAATTTTTAACATTAATGATTTTAGATTTTTTGCTGTATTAGTTTTTTTGGTAACTAATTTTGCAATATATTTAATTTGCTATCACATTTCTTTCTTAAAGAATAACTCTACGGTTTTTTTATTTTCTGGATGGTTGGTAACAGTGTCTTGGTTTATGGGCTATGTAGATGTTTTTACTGTACTAATTTCTATATTGATATTTAAAAATATATTTCTAAAATTAAATCTTTTTAAAATTACCGTATTTTCAATTCTCTTGACATTTAACCATTATGGAGTTGCATTATTTTTGCTACTAATTTTTTCTATTCTAAGTTTTAATACTGAAAATAGAAGGATTGGTATCAACTTATTTTTAGGTTTTGTTTTTGGTAGAGTAATATTACAAATCTACCTAAATTTTATAAATTACAATGGAAGAAGTAGATTCAGATTTTTATTCAACGATAATGTATTAGACCAAGTATTTTATCTATCTTCATCAAATTCAATGGATTTGTTCATATCTGGATTTTTAGGAGTAATAATTTACCTTACAATTTTTATTTATTTTGCAAATAATGAAATTAAATTAAAAATAATACTTTCACTATGTATTGCTTTTATTGGAGGTTCTTTTGCACTAGATACAAGTCGAGTATTTTCGATGCTTACAGTTCCTATAATTGTCTTTGTTTTAAATTACTTTAAGGATAGTGTAAAAATCGAAAATGAGAAGCTTAGTAACTTTTTGCCGTTTGTAGCATTTATTTTCATATTAGTCATGGATGAAAGACATCTATTTGGATCAATATATATGGAATCACCAAATTATGAAAATACTATAAGTATTTATTCTATAATCACAGAATTTATGAACAATATTATGAAAAATATTTGGAGATAATGTTTGCAAATAATTTGAAAATATACCTGAATGAAACTATTTTTTTAATAAAGAAAAATAAATATAAATATTTAATTTTTTTCTTATTTGGTTTTGTTGTAGTTGTACTTACTTTTAATTTAATAAATTATGATCATGAATTAGGTTATGACGCAGCTGCTCACAAATGGTATGTTGAAGTTCTTCCTTTTGCATTACCAACTGATCAAGATACATATGAGTTCTTCTCTCCTCCATTACCATATATTTTTCCATCATTAATTGATTCTGTTTGCGATAAATTAGTTGAACTTAATTACTCAAGTCTTAATTGCACATTACTTTATGGAAAATTTACACAAGGCTTACAGGCTATTTTATTCATATTTATCTTATTTTTTTATTTAAATATTTCTGAACAAATTTTTAAGGACAATAATGAATTTTTAATTTCTCTGATTCTTTTGTTAGTAATTATTTCAGCAAATTATAAAACATTTGCAATGATTAGAGGAGAGCCGTATGTTACATTTTTTGTAACTTGGTCTATATATCTACTATTAAAGTTAATAAAAAATAACTTTATCTATGAAAAAAAATTTTTGTATTACATGGGTTTTATATTTGGTCTTTTGGCACTTAGCAGGCAATGGGCATTCCTATTTTTTCTATCAATAGGCTTTTACTTTTTATATAAATATAAATCCCTGGATATAAAAGTTTTTTTGAGATTTTTAAAAGCTATGTTTGTTATATTTTTTATAGCTTTCTTAATGTCGAGTTGGTTCTACTTCAATCTTTTCTTTGATTACGGAAGCTTTACTACCTTCAATGAAGTTCCACAAACTTTAGAGATAGATAATAATCCTTATACTTTTTATATTACTACTGGACTTAAAGACAACTTATTATTTAAGGAACCATTTAGAGGCTCAACTATGAACAAGGGAATATTTCCAATTCTTCATTCGGATATGTGGGGAGACTGGTGGGGCTATTTTTTAATAAGAACTGGTCGTGAAGGAGAAGAATTAAATATTAGCCAGATATTGCCTTATCTTGGAAGGGTTAATTTAGTTTCTTTATTTCCAGCATTAATTTACATATTTGGAATAATTTTTTCCTTTAGAATTATTTCAAAAAAATATAAAAAATATGATAGTTCAGTTAAAGAATTTTACTTATTTTCAAATTTTGTTTTGATTGTTGGGTGGCTGGGTTTTCTATGGTTCAATATTAAGTATCCTGAAGAAAAAGGTGATACTGTTAAGGCAACTTATATTATTTACTTATTAAATATGTTGCCTTTTTATGGAGCTTTAATAATGGATAGAGTAAATAAATTCAACCCTAAATTGTTTAAAGCTTCTTTAAGTATTCTATTTGTAATATTACTGCACAACATGCCTGCTATGATAACAAGATTTTAGATTCAAATACTATTAATGTCATAGTATGAAAAAAATCGTTATAACTGGAGGTTTAGGCTACATTGGAATGGAGGTCGCAAAGATCTATTCAGGGCTCTCAAGAACTCATGAAGTTTTAGTCATTGATAATAAATTTTTCTCAGAAAGAGTTAGTCAACTTAAAAGATGGGGAATTGATTACAAACAATGTGATATATTAGATAAAACTAAATTAAGAAAACATATATTTGATGCAGACACAATTTTTCATTTAGCTGGTATTACAGATGTCCCTACAACATCTAATCAAGGTAACCAGAAATTAAATACATTGATTCGAAAGACTGGCGTTGATGGAACAAAAAATATAATCAATTTATCAAAAAATGATGTAAAAATAGTTTTTCCTTCAACTCATGTTATTTTTGAGGGGTTGAATAAAGTTCGTAAAAATATTGATGAGAATGAAGTGCCTAAGCCTGTGCTGGAGTATTCGAAAGGAAAATATCAAAGTGAATTAGATTTAATTGAGTCTAAAAAAAATTATATTATTTTAAGGCTGGGCTCACTATATGGGAATTCTTATGATTCTACAAGAATAAATATTATGCCAAACTTATTTTCAAAGATGACATCAAGTGGAGAATCAATTACGTTATTTTCAAAAGGGAAACAACTCAAAAGTTTAGTCTCGGTAAAAGATGTAGCTAGAGCAATGGAATTTGTAGCTAGTAGTGACGAGATTAACTTTGATATATTTAATTGTGTTCATGAAAACTTAACTGTTTCAGAAGTAGCTTTAATATGTCAAAAATACAATAAAAATATAGATCTTATTAATACTAACGATCCGATTCCAAATGAGGGTTATACAATGTCAAATAAAAAAATTCTTAACAAAGGATTTAAATTTTTGTATGACATAGAAAAATCAATCGAAGAAATGATTTCGGACTGGTCGAATATAAATATAGTTGATTCAAATGAAATTTTAGAAAAGGGAGCAAATGACTTTATTGATAGTAGAGGTATAATCTCAAATTACTATATTGATGATTCAATAAACATGATTGGTTATGTTGAATCAGTACGTGGTTCAATTCGTGGTAATCATTATCACCCTGTACAAACACAAAAATGTCTTCTAATTAAAGGAAAGTACATAAGCGTAACTAAAGATTTAAATAATCCAAACTCAGTAATTGAAACAAGGCTTGTTTCAGAGGGAGAATTGTCTACAATTCCTCCTTTTGTCGCTCACACAATGATTTTTCTTGAGGAATCAATTTTTCTTAATTTAGTGAACGGGGAACGAGAACATGAAAATTATGGTGCTACTCATACCTTAAAATACGATCTTGTAGATAAAATGCTTGGAAATAATTTATTAAATAGTTATAAAACAGAATGCAGAGTATGTGGGGGTGGCCTTAACCACTATTTGTCACTTGGGCTATCTCCATTAGCTAATAATTTAAACAATAAAAAAAATGATGATAATGATATGTATCCTCTTGATTTAAATTATTGTAAACAGTGTTCAAACTCTCAATTAAGTGTTGTGGTACCTCCTGAAAAGATGTTTAATAACTACCTTTACTTATCATCAACATCTCAGCAATTTAGAGAACATTTCGTCAATTTTGCTAAAGACTTAAAAAATAATTTAAAACTAAAGAAAGGATCCGTTGTAGTAGACATTGGAAGTAATGATGGTATTTTTCTTGATCCTCTTATAAAGCTTGGAATTAATGCAATAGGCATAGAACCAGCAAAAAATGTTGCAAAAATTGCAAACTCTAAAGGGTTAACAACATTGCCTGAATATTTTGATAAAAGAACTTCTTTAAAAATAAAAAAAGACTTTGGACAAGCAAATGTTGTAACCGCGTTCAATGTTTTTGCTCATGGAGATGGTTTAAAAGATATGTTGACAAACATTGAAGAGATATTGTTAGATGATGGTGAGTTTATATTTGAAATACAATACTTATTAAGAACAATTAGAGATTTGACTTTTGATAATATATACCACGAACATGTAAATTACTGGTGTTTACTTTCTATTCTAAATTTTTTTGAAGAGTCAAAATTAAAAGTTTATAAAGTTGAAGAAATAGATACACATGGTGGCTCTTTAAGAGTTTTTGCCTCAAAAAATAAAAGAAAGAAAATCCATAAAAGTGTGAACGATTATATTGAAATTGAAAAAAAATATAAGTTGGATAAATTTCAAACATATCTCAAATTTGCAAAAAATGTTGAAAAAATAAAAAGTTCTTCACTAGAAAAAATAAATAACTTGTTAGAAGAGAATAAAAGAATATTAGGTTACGGAGCACCAGCAAAAGCAACCACAATACTAAACTATTTTGGAATAAATAATAGCTATTTCGAACACGTCATCGATGATAGCTCAATTAAACATAATAAATATATTCCCGGAGTCGATATTAAGATTATTGACAAAGAAAGTATTGATCCTCTTGAAATTGATGTGGTACTAGTGCTTGCATGGAATTTTTATGATGCAATCAAGAAACAAAACAAAGCAAAATTTCCTAAAAGTAAATTTATAAAATTAAAATAACCTTTTTTTTAGAATTGTTAAAATTACTGAAATAACATTCCTAGCTCTTATCTTTTTCCCTTCATCGTATGTTCTTCCAGAGTATGAGATTGGAACTTCGTAAAATACTTTTCCTTTTTTAACAACGCTTCCAAGTATCTCTGCTTGCTGAGACCAACCCAAGTGTTTAAGTTTTTCAATATCTATCAAATTAGTTCTTACTGCAAAATAACAAGAATATATATCTGTAAAAGTAGTGTTATATAGGACGTTAAAAAGAAAAGTTATAAATTTATTTCCAACCGAATGCCAAAAATAGTGAACTCTCACATATTTTGGAGCCAAAAATCTACTTCCTATGACAATATCAGCATTGAGTTCCTTAATTACTGAAAAAATTTTATCATAGTCTTTAGGATTATATTCTAGATCTGCATCTTGAAATAATATATATTCACCGCTCGCAGATTTTAATCCTTCGATAACGGCTCCCCCTTTTCCAAGGTTTTTATGCAACTTTATTAATTTATCTACTAAGTGAATATTTTCCTCAATAATATTTATTGTATTATCTGTCGATCCATCGTCTATAACGATAATTTCTAGATCATGATTATTTTTTTGGTTAGAAACTCTAGATAATATTTCTTTTATTGTTGACTCTTCATTGTGTGCAGGAATTATAATTGTAAATTTCATATTATTAAGACTAACAATCAAAAAACAAAGATTCTATTTTATAAATCGATCTATCAGCCTTAATAAGAAAGTAGATAATAGTAAATATAGTAATAAATAAAGCCTTGAGTATCCATATACTCTAAAGACAATATAGATTGTAGAAATTGAAATTAAATTAATAAGAAGATAAAAATATATCTTCTGAAAATGCAATAAATATATTTCTATAAAGGGCCGAAAAATATATATTAACAATATTGTTGAAACAGATACTGTTGAAGAAATTATCAAATTAGAAATATTTGTATTAACAAATTTTCTAAGATTTATATTTTCTAAATCATCTTTAAATTGTTCAATATCAATTTCTATACTCAAAGTAATTACCAAATAATTCAATGACAACAAAATAAAAAATCTTATAAAAAACTTAAGCAAACTTTCCTCGTTTTATTAATTTTTAAATGATAATCTATATGTTAAATAATATTTTTGACAAATTATTGGTATCTAAAAAAAATGAAAAAAATACTTGTTGTCACTCCTACACTGAATGAAATAAAAAATATATCAACACACATAGATAATGTTATTTCTGAAAATTTTGATTTGTTGATAGTAGACGACAATTCTGAAGACGGGACCTATGAAGTAGTCCAAAATAATCAATATTTTCAAAAAAATGTTTTTTTAATTATTAGAAAAAACAAAAAAGGTTTAGGAACTGCATACATAGAAGGATTTAATTGGGCCTTAAAAAGAGATTATGAGTTCATTGTTGAAATGGATTGTGATCATTCTCATCAAATCGATGACTTAATTCTGATGATGAAAATTGCAAGAAATTATGATGTAATTATTGGAAGCAGATATGTGAAAAATGGTAAAACTGTTGGTTGGTCTAGAAGAAGAAAGCTTCTATCAAGTATTTCAAATACTTTATCTAAAACAGTGACAAAATCATTTATTAATGACATGACAAGTGGGTTTAGAATTTACAAAAGTGAAAAACTGTCTGAAACTAAATATTATGAATCAAGTTGTAATGGTTACTCTTTCCAGATAGACATGACATTCCGTGCAGAGAAAGAAGGATTAAAAATAAAAGAACATCCTATTACTTTCGTTGAAAGATCAGGTGGTACATCTAAAATGAACTGGTCAATAATTATTGAGGCTATTGTTTATCTAATTATGAAAGTTTTTAAAAAATGAAACCTTTGAAATTTAATTTTTAAAAACTATTATTAACTTTTTAATTTAAAAATAATTCTTCGAAACAATATTTTTATACTGAAAACGATATTTCTATTGTTAAAGAAATTTTTAAATTGAGTATTAAATATTTTTAATCGATTTAAATTAGACTTTTTAATATAAAATCCATCTCCATATTTATATAGAGAATCTATGCTCCACACAGTCTCTATTCTTATAAATCCAAACTGTTTTAAGTATTTATCAATATCATTGAAAAGAGGTGAGTCTTCATAGAGTGCCTCCCTGAAAATTTCACAAATTACATACTCAATGCTGTCGTTTAGTCTTTGCCTACTGCCTTTTAATGCTTCTAATTCATAACCTTGGAGATCAAGCACTAAAAAATTAGAGTAAATATTTTCAGTGTCATATTTTATCATTTCTACAAGTTCTTTTTTATTAAATTTTATCTTTGGGAAATATTTTTTGTGTAAATCTGGTTTTAGAAAAGAAGCACTCTGTCCTTCAACGTTATCAATAATCAATTCTTTTTCAATATTTTCATTACCGATTCCTTTTTGAAATATGAATATATTTTTATATTGAGAATAATTTTTTTTTAATTCATCGTAAAAAATTTTTTGAGGTTCGTACAAATAAATTTCTAAAAAATTTAAATCTAAATAATTGTTTACTTCCTGTCCCTTGTGTGCACCAAAATGACTTATTGAGACATCTTTAATCTTGTACTTTTTCTTAATCTTAATTAAGTCGATAAACATATTATCAAGAATAGTTTTAAATAGTTTTCTTTTCTTTATTAAAAAAATTAGTTAATTGGTTCACATTTATTTAACAAAATCTATTTGTTTTTTTTAAAATAAACGAAGTAGGTTAAACGAACTCCAAGATACGCAAATATAACAACAAAAATTGCTTGAGTTGGAGTGTAGCTAGAGCGAATAGAGTCAAATACTTGCCAAGTAAAAGTTATAAGAACAAT
>MDTG01017551.1_pt1 | contig 21406 bp, 4 predicted proteins | sample 811421 | NCBI WGS metagenome assembly MDTG01 (sample SAMN05326645, study PRJNA326480) | marine metagenome | isolation source: seawater | place: Pacific Ocean: South East | collected 2011 | reverse complement strand
GCTCATAAAAATTTAAAAAATGTAAGTGATAATGAAAAGATTGATGCTTTTATTACTTCTTTAGAGCGTGAGGTTCAAATTAAAAATCGAGAATTAAATAATCCAGTAAAAATTAATGCTATTAAAGCTGAATTAGAACGTGAGTTTACAAAAGATAATTTTAAGAATGTTGTCAATAGAGTAGCATATAGTGAATCAGCTATTGCAGGTGACATTGTTGATACTTTATTTAGAACAGCTTTAGAAATAGATCCTGCAACTGGCACATTTAAAAAACTCACTAAGCCTGATCTTATGAGTGATGAGGCTTTTGATAGCCTTACTGAAATTATAGGTAATGTACAGGGTTGGGCTGTAGATAATAACTTTTTCTTTAATGTAGAGCCTTCTGTACTTTTTGATAAAACGGCCATGAATGGTGAAGGTATAGCAGGTGCAATGGACATCTTAGCATTTAATAAAGAAACAGAAGAGTTTCATATTATAGATATTAAAACATCTAAAGATTTTAGAAATTTTCCAGAAAATAAATTATATCAGTATGCTGCTCAGCAATCAATATATAGAAACTTATTTCATAATATGACAGGAATAATGCCAACTCAGTTGTCTCTATTACCTATTCAAATTGGTTTTGCTAAAAATAGAACAGATGGTTATATTCAGTCTATAGAACAAGCAGGAAAAGATCTTAATGCATCTAGAATTAAAGAGTTAAAAGCTGCTAAAAAAGAGTATACATTAGATACTGCAAAGCATAAAGCTAGAAGAGCAGAAATACAGAAAGATATTAATTCTGCTGAAAATAGTCTAGCAGTTGATGTTAGTTATATAAAAGCTGTAGAAGCTGGAGTACCTTTGGTTGAACCTAAAGATATTCCTGCTAATTTAAAATCTCCTGTGGCTGAAGGAAAATCATTTGATCCATTCTTGTCTGAAGAATTTAAAGAACAAGTTCAAAGTTCTGAAAAGCAAGAAAAGTTGCAAAGTATTGTTGAAAAAATAAGAAAAGCTACTACAATAGAAGAAGTAAATTTTGCATCTGTTGAAGCATTTGCAATAGTACAGTTAGACCCAAGCATAGGACCTAAAGTTAATGAAATGCTTAATAATGAACTTGAAGAAAAGATAACAGCTTTAAATAATACAATAGCTCCAGGAACTATTTCAGTGAATGAATACTTCCAATCTAAAGATAAAAATCCTATCTTTGAGAAAGGTGGTAATATTGCAGTAGTAACTAGAGTTTACCAAACACCAACTGGTATTAATAAAGTTAAAATTGAATCTATCGGGCCTTTTAAAATTAGTGACACTATGACTATTGCTGAAGCAAATAAAAAGTTTAATAAAATTACTAAGGAAGAGGGTGATGCTCAAGTAACAGCTGAAGCTAAAGCTGCCGCTAAGAAGAGTCAGGAAATTCAGAAAGAGGCTAATGCAACTACTCCTGTTCCTAAAAGTACTGAAGGTACAGGACTTAGTGGGCTAGCTGATAAATTAAAAAATTATACAAAAAAGAATCCAAAAAAGGGGTGTGATTAAAAATATAAAGCAATGGCATGTAATTTAACAAGAGATGAAGACTTAGCTATTTTAAATGAAATATCTCAAGACTTTATTAATTCAGTAATTAACAATGATGCAGCTGGTGATGTTGCAGGCATAGATGATTTAATCAAACTTGTATATAACATAGTTAATGAATCCTATCCTGAAGATTTATCTCTTCAGTTTGCACAAGCTATACCTGCTCAGTTGGTTCATATTATAGGTAAGGATACTCAAAATGATTACTTTACTAAGCTATTTAAAGCAGAGACTCCTTTAGATATAAATTACTTAGGAGAGCTTAATGAAATATTTAACGATTTAGATAACGTAAAATCTTTTGTTACAGATCAAACAAAAGTGGATAAGACTTCTGCTATAAAAAAAATTAATAAACAAAATAAAAGTAGAAAGAATGTTATTCAAGAGAATGTACCTACTAAAATGGTGTCTTCTATAATGACTAACAATAAAGCTAGACCTGCTTATCCAAATGTCACTACTGGTCAAATGGCATATGCAGAAAATCCTGATACTGTATCGGAAGAACTTAAGAATATTAAGGATCCTGAAAAGAAAATGTTCTATGATGTTATTAAAACTTTAACATGGTTTACTAGAAATAACCCTAATCAAGAACCTATTATTACAATGCCTGATGGATCTAAAGTAGGTGCAAAGCTATTGGCTAAAAATTTACAAGATGTAGATAAATCATTGCTAACAAGAGATGATAAAAACATGTTAGAGAACAACCCTTCTTTTAACATGATTACAGCCTTTGTTTCAGATCAAGACGGAAACATCCTAAAGTTTGATGAGGAAGGAAATGTTTCAGAAGAAGGTAGAGCCGTGTATCAGTACATTAGACCTGTAATTAAAAGAGCTGATAAACTATACTTAGGAAACCGAGCAGGAAAACTTTATACACTTGTAGATGCGCAAGATTTAGCTAAACAAGAAATATTAGAAAAACTTAGTGCTGGTGTAGAAATGGGTTCTGCAGCAAAGAACAGAATTCGGGATAAGGTTAAAGTGGATCAAGAAACTTTATTAAATAATTTATATACTTTAACTGAAGATTTAAAGACTAATAAAGAAGGGGTTGTTGTTCCAATTACGGGAGGTAGCTATGGTATAACTCAAACTACACTAGTTCCGTTATCTGAAACAAAGTTTGTAGATGACTTTAATATGTTATATCTAATTACTTCTGGACCCTTAAAGGGACATTCTCATTTTTCTGTAACAAAAGAAACTGCAGGAATCTCGGTAGATGAAAAAGTATTTTTGCAAAGAATGGACATGCCAAGTGATTTAATTAATAAGCTTGCTAAAGTACTAACTACAGACGCTAAGTTTAATAATGAAGAATTCAGTGCTCAAGATAGATTAAAGTATTATAATCAGTTTTTATCTAATAATGTTAGTAAAAATGGAATACAAGTTACTGTTGAAGAAGAAGAAGGTTTAAACAGACTCCAAGTAAGATTAGCAACGGATAACTTAGTTAATGGAAAAACTAAAAGGACTTATAGAACTATAGATTTATCTAAACCTAATTCTGAAAAAATAATTGCTGATCATTTAGAAAGTTTTGTTAAAGGTCAGTATAAAGCTAATATGTCTTATCAAAAAGAATTTGCTGAAAATGGAATTATAAATACAGATGCTACTTATCTAGATTATGAGTTTGCAAAAGATAAAAATAATAATGATGTAGTTAAAGCTGTTACTAAAAATTATTTTGACTTTGTTAAAAAGAATGCAAATGTAGATTATAGTGCTGATGATGGTAGTTATTTTGCAGGTGTTAATGCATATTTACAATTTGCTATTCCTGAAGAGTTTCAAACTCCTCAAGAAGATTTGTTAGAATTAGGATATATTGGCCCTGTAGAAGAAGTTAATTCAGAGACTACTACAACTAAAGCTAAAGAAGTAGCTCCTTTAAGACAGTTTATTACAAGTCCAGCATCTAGTAGAAAAGGTATGTTAACTATGAATGTAAATAATTCTGATGTTACCTTTGCTATAGGATCTGATTTTGGAACTCCTGATATACAACATATAAAATCTAAGGTTGGAGAAGCTTGGGAGTTTATGACACTTGACAAAAAGAAAATTAAAACTATTTCAGATAAGTACGCAGATAGAATTGCTGAAAATTTAAATTCATATGGAAAAAATATTACCATCAATGTAGTAGGTAATCACATGGGAGACTTAGGTAAACTTGGTTGGAAACAAGATGCGTTAACTAAACTAATGGCTAATGTATTAAGAAAGCTAAATAAAAGAGTTTCTATAGGAAAAATAATTGTTGAAGGAGATTCTGGAATAGGATTTGCTATGGCTAAAGCTGCTATTATAACTAGCACACCTGTTCAAGTAGTATCTGATCGTAATGGATCCATTAAAGTTGAAAATAAATATACTAAATCTGGTTATACAACTAAGAAACTAAGTGCGCGAGATTACATTAAAAGAATATATGGAGTTAAATGGACAAATAATTTCTTTAAAAGAAAAAAGACTGCTCCTAAAAAAGCTAAAGTTAAACCTATAGTACCAAAAGTTACTAAAGAAAAAACTATATCTAAAAAAGAAACCACTGATTCTGAAATTAAAAAGCAGTCTAAAAATAATATAGATGACATTTTAGGTAGCTATGGAGATACTTTTAGCACACCATTGGAAAGATCTAAAAAGAGAAAAACTTTTCTTGATAAGATATTTACATCTAAAGAAGCATTGCGTAAAGCAGAGAATTGGTATAAAACTAGTCCTTTAAATGAAGTCCTTGATTTTGAAAGAGCTGTTGGTATTGTAAATTCAGATTCATTTGGTTTATTCTATAATACAGCTTGGGCATTACAAAATGATGCAAGCTTAAGTGAACAAGAAAAAATTAAAGGTAGAAAACAAGGTAAGGCTATTATATATGGAGATGCTTTAAGTATAGATATGTATCACGAAGCATGGCATGGATTTACTCAATTAGTGCTTACGTCTGAGCAAAGAGAAACTTTATATAAAGAGGTTCAACAAATAAAAAAATATAATGATACCTCTTTTTATGATATTGAAGAAATTCTATCTGAAGGTTATAGATCATATGCAAGAAGTAGAAGTACTAAACTAGGCCGTGTAATTGCTAAAATTTTTGAACAAATTAGATTATTCTTACAAGAAATATTTACAACACAAACTGTATTAGATACACAAGCGGAGTTTAAGACTGGGGAAATACAGGTAGCTAAAGATCAAATGGTTGATTTTAGAAGTGTTAGAGATCTACCTGTAGTTAAAGAACTTTTTGATAAACTTTATACAGGAAGGTTTACCATTCCTGTAAAGAATTCTATTCAGACATTAGAGCCTGTAGTTTTACAAAGAGCTAAACAGATTAAGGCTGTTAAAAAGCAATCTAAAAATGTAGCTGAATTTACTGTAGATGATTCTGCTAAAACTGTAGATATTATAGATACAATGATGGCTCAAGCTTTTCAAAGTTATAATAGTAAGTGGAGAACAAGCAGCGGTGCTATAAAAATTCTAGGTAATGAGCAACAAAAGATTCTACTATACAATACTATAAAGAATCAAATAGAAATAACACGGGACAATCTAGAAAGAAGTTTTGATAATTTATCAGAGACTAATGAAAACTCAAAAAATCCAGATCTCTTAAGAGAGGCTATGCTTAAAGATAGAATTGTATTGTTAGATAAGATATTAGATAATTTTGGAAACATAGAAGAATCTTTAAACAGAGAAGATAATAAAGGTGTAGTTGCATTTCATTTAGAAAAATCTAGATTTTCTATATTAAAAGAACAATACTTACAAGATATTGATGATGCAAGTAGTGTACCTTTATTTACTACAAAAGAGGGAAATGCTATATCTGCTAAAGAGTTAAGTAGCGCAGAAACTATGTTATTTTTAACAGGTATATTTAAACAAGAACGTGATAATGACGATAATATTGTAAGACAAAAAGATGAGTTTGGACAACCTATACTAGAAGAGTCATCTATAGTTTGGAATAAGTTGGCTAGAGTTTTACAAGGTTCTTTTGATCCAATTGATATTTATAGTAGGCTAAGTAATGAGCAAGATAATTATTTAGAGTTTGGTGAAATTTTAACAATGTTACCAGATCCTTCTCAACCCTATAAAAATGGAGTAGAGTTTGATACTGAAACAAATTTTTGGCAAGACTTTAAAAAACCTCAAGTTCCTTATATTCAACTTACCGTTAATAAAACTATTTTACAAGAAAGAAAAAGAGAAGGTGATGTATTAATTCCAGAAAAGTCTTCGTATGAGTCTAGAGTGTCTAGAGCTAACTTTAATGTATATAAAATATTAAGTGATTGGAAAAGTAATTTTGCAATAGCATCAACAGCTGTAAATCCTTATGTAATAAAAGATACTCAAGGTATAAATAATAGGTTAGATCTTTCAAAAGTAGTATCAGAGTTTTCTTATAGAGGTAAGTTTATACCAAGTAAATCAGTAGATTTTTTAAAAGCCTTAGGTATAGAGCTTGATATGAATAGTTATGAGCTTGTAAAAATGACGTCTAATGCTGAACAGTTTGCAACCTCTAATGGTATTAACTTTATATTTGATGTAATACGTACTGTAAATAACGCAGCAAACTCTGATAATCCTGGTCTTCAAGTATCTGCTATGAAGTTTAGTAAGAATCCTATTTATTATTTGTTAAATGGATTACCTGAAAATATTGAAAAAGAAGCGGGTAAACCTTTGGGTGTAGGTACAAGATTGTCTACGCTTGCAACCTTGCAGAATAGATTCTCAGACGGGTTTTCTAATTATAGTGTATTATCTCCTGAGAAAAATAAGGTGTGGGAACATTTTGTTGATAATACTGTAACACGATTAGTAACTGCTTTAAACTATGCAAATAGTTGGCAAGAGCTTACAGGAGAAGGTGAAACTGAAAGTGAATCTGCAGACCCTAATGGTTTATTTCAGCATATGCGATGGTTATCTAGTGAAATAAGTACACAATCTAAGTATTCGGTTCTTCTTGGAAACATGTTTAATTTAACACGTAATCCAGATGGAACTCTTAGTAATAATTATGGTCAAAAGAAACCTGGATTCAAGTTAGAACTAAAGAACATAGGTGGTACTCAGCTTAATGTAGTTGATGGTTCTAATTTTACAGGAGTAACTACAGCTAATGCAGATGTTACTACAAAATTCTTACAAGAGTTTCACACACTTTTAGAAGCGGGTGTTCAAGAGTTTATGAGACATGCATCTAAGAGTACATCTTTAGCATTAACTTTTGATGGTCTTCAGTTAGAAGGTTATGGTAAAAATAAAAATAAGTCTTTATATATAGACATTCAAGATTTTAATCCTAAGAATCTATCTGGTATATCTACACCTGGACAAAATAAAGGTTTTAATATTACATTAGGATATCTATCAGGAGAAGCTCAAAGAATAGCAAAATATAAAGAAAATAATTTAGATATTCCTGGATATAATAGGAGTACTGTAAGAAAAGGAACAGGACAAGATGTTGTTGCAGGAGAGGCCTTTACAGCATTTGACGATGTATTAACTTCTGATACACAGAAACTTCTTTATGACTTTATAGATAAAAATCAATCTGCTTTAGCTAGTGGTGAAATAAATTTACAAGATGAAATTAACGATAATGAAGATTTAAGATTTCAAGTTAAAGAAGATGTCTTAGCTTATTTTGAAAAGCAGGGAACTGAAAATATGATTGTATTAAATGATAACAAGTATGTTGATCCCGTTATATTTAATGAAGCTGCTGATGGTGATTTAAGTAAGGGTCAAATAGAAAGAATGTTAGTTGATGCTTATACTTGGAACTCTTGGATTCATAATTTTGAAACAACCATTTTAGCTTATGGTGATTTAGTTCAGTATAATCATGCTAAGGAAGAATTTCATAAAAGAAATGCAGGACTTGCATCTGGTGGTAGAAGTTTAAGAGCTGATTATAGATCAAGAAAATATATAAATAGTGATAGCTTTAAGCAGTTATATGCAGAAAAACAAGGATATGAAGTAAGGGCTTATGATGGCACTATGCATACTGCAATCATGAAAGAATATAAGATTGAAAAGTCTCCACAGTATGATGATTACTACAAAAGACACGTAGCAGAATATACTAGAAGGTTCATGAATTCAGGTATGAAAAAAACTGAAGCTACTAAAAAAGCTAAAGAGTTTGCTACTAAAGTTTTAGACCCATACTTAGGTATGGAGGTTGCTGATGGCCAAGGTTACATTACTTTTGAAGCTTATAGAATGTTTAAAACGTTAGAAGGACAATGGTCTACTCCTCAAGAAAATCTTTACAAAAAGATTGTTGAATCTGATGGTAAGGATATATCTCTATCTGATATTGAGCAGTTTTTTCCACCATTAAAATATCAGTACTTTGGTAATATTAAAGCTGATATATTACCTATTACATCATTTCATAAGTTTTCATTGGCCCCATTAATCCCTGGAGTTTTAGATAATAGTAATCTTGCAGATCTTCATGATAAAATGATGAGAGAACAAATTGACTATGTAACATTCCAAACAGGTTCTAAAATTAGTCAACAAGGTACTGGAGATGCTATAGTAAGAAAAGATGGATCTATTGATAACTCTATAACTTTTACTAAGAATATTATCTTTAGTGAATTCTTAAAAAATCAAACAGCTGTTCCAGTTAAATACAAGAATGTATCTATATTCTCTACACAGTTAAGAAAACTAATATTAGATGGTCTTTATGAAAATGGCCAAATAGTTACAAAAGATGAAGCAAAAATAAAAGATGCTTTGGTTAAAAGATATGTAAATGCTGTTGAGAATTATACTAAGCTTGTTACAAAAAAACTTTTGGATGACATGGGATTTGTTCAAGATGAGAGTGGAAATTTAGTAGCAGGTTCAGATCAAAGTATGTTAAAGCTTGCAGCTTTAGTTAGAGATAATTTAACTTCAGAAGATGTATTAAGTGATCAGCTAATAGATATTATAGATGTTACTGACAGTGGAGATCTACAGTTTGATTTGTCATTTCATCCTGAGTCTAATAAAATTGAAAAGGTTTTGTTATCTGTAATTAATAAAACAATTATTAAACAGAAAGTAAAGGGTGAAGCGCTAGTGCAGAAATCATCTGCAATGTATAATGGTATTATGGGTGAAGGCTTTAGAAAAGCTACATCTGCAGAATTACAAAAGTATTTACAAGGAGATAACTTCTTACCAACTTATTATGCAAGAAAGGATGGATATACCGCAGCTATGAAAGTTATGATAGCGCTTCAAGGGGATTATGAAAATCTTTTAAACTTAAAGTATAAAGGAGAAGTTATTGGTACTGATAATATAGAAGAGTCATTAAAGAGACTTAATGAGGCTATTAAAGATGATGAGTGGTTAGATGCGGATAATGGAGCTAATAGAAAAGCTATAACTATGGTTGGTGTTCGTATTCCTGTACAGGGTCTTAACTCTATTGAGAATATGGAAGTCTTTCATTTCTTACCACCACAAGCGGGTAATATAATTATACCTCCTGCAGAAATTGTAGCTAAGTCAGGAGCTGACTTTGATATTGATAAGCTTTCAATATTTATGCAGCATATTAACTCTGAAGGTAAAGCTTTAGATAAAACTATGTTAGCTGAGTTTAGCATGAGTAAAGGTGCAGAACTTACTGGTCAAGATAAAGAAGATTACTTTGAGGCACAAAAAGCAGTTGCAGAAAATGAATTGATTGATATAATGTCTGAGATACTTTCATTGCCTGAAAACTTTGTGTCACTTACAACACCTAATAGTACTTTATTAGTAAAAGAAATTGCAGATGATTTAGCTCAATATGTAATGGAGTATAACCCTAAGTCAAACTTTATGACAGAAGATACAGGGTCAGTTAGCCCTACAAGAACTTTAGAAGCTAGATATAATTTATATAAACACGAGTCAAATGTTGTAGGTAAAAAGACACTTGGTTTAGGTGCAATTGAAAATACTTTTAATACTGTATTTAATTATGTAGGTGCATCAATGCCTAAAGAATATACTGTAGAAGAAGGAGATACTAGAAAGATTGATCTATTTTTACGCCATCATAAACTAGATGGGGCAGTATCATTATCTAATTTATATGATGTAGATGGTATAAATAAAATATCTGATGTAATTAATCAAATGATAAATGGATGGGTTGATGTTGAAAAAGATGCTTGGGTATTCTTTATACAAGGTAACTATGAAGTGGCTCCTGTATTACTAACATTAATTAAGTCGGGTGTACCTGTAAAAGAAGCTATCTATTTTGTATCGCAGCCATTAGTTAGAGAGTATGTAAAAGAACAAAGAATACTTAAAAGTACTTTTGCTGAACCTTTAAAAAGATTACCTTATGGTGGTGTAAAAAATACTGCTAGAAGAAGTATTATTAATAAATATTTTGGAAAAGCTTTTGAAAGTGAAAAAGCAAGATATACTGAAGGTATAACTTCTGCTGAAGTTTTATTTGAAGATAGGGCTGATAAAACTTTTACAGAAAATGAAATGTATAAACTTATTAAAGATGGGTCTGTTGAAAAAGATAGACAAAAGGTATACACTAGTGATCTTTCTAAAGCTATGTTTTTACATTATCTTCAAACTGAAGATCAAATGGAGGGAACTAAGTTATTAAAACTTGCTGCTAATCCAGATACTACAACAATGACGGATGTACAAGCAGCTATTCAAAGTGAACAAGATATTGCAAATTTAAATTTAGAACCTACATTAAATCAAAAATTAAAAACAGATCTTATAGAAAATTCTATTATTAGTTCTTTCTTTAATAATAAACTTATTGAAGATTTGGGTAAAGAGTTGTTTTCATTTAGGTATGATAAATCATTTGATTATATAACTGATATTGTTGAAGATAAAGGTTTTAAATCATTATTTTATGAAAACTTTGGTCCCACATATAAGACTGCTGTACCACAAGCATTTAGAAATGACTTTTTAAGTTTCTTATATCAAAATGCTGTAAGGAAGTATTACTTAGGTAATACATATGACAATAAAGCTTTAAAGAAAGAGGTTCCTGTTGAGCTTGTTAAGTCTTTAAGAGCAGGAGTTATCGTTAAAGATGATGTTGTCTACATAGATGAAAAACAAATTAGAGCTGATTTTACAGCTGGTATTTGGAAAAAAGGATCTAGATCTAAAAATAGTTATAGTAAGAAAGGATTATATGCTTTAGAGTCTAATACATTTAGTAATAGTAGTTCTAATTACCAAGAGTATTTAAGGTTTGTTATAGAAAGAGAATCCTTACGAAATGAAACTTCTAAAAAAGATTTTCAAGAAAGTCAACTATTTAAAGATAGACTTAAAGAACAAAAAGATACGAGTGCTTTATCTGAAGACAAACTTAAAAATCAAATATATGAGCAGTATTTAGCATTTATGGCTTTGACTAATATATCTAATCCATATCATATGTTTAATGATCCTCAGTATGCGTTTCCTATTGAATTTAAAAACATAGTAGATCAATATGATTTGAAATCTAAGTATGAAGTATTAAAAAGATTAGAAGTTGATAATAGTACAGATAGAACTTTTTACAATATATATTTAAGTGATAAAGATTTAAATAACTTTACGTCTAATTTATATACTAAGAATTTAGCTGACTTAGCTGATAGAACAGTTGCTAAAGTAAAAGATGTTCAAACTAATACTTACATAAGCGATTTCTTTGCTAATATGACAAATTTTGCAGCTATGCAAACAGGTATTACAAAAAGTAAATATAGTTTATTAGGTATTACCAACTTTTCTGATTTTATTAATACAATTAGTCCTATAGTAAATAATTATCTAAATTCAGATGCTGTCACAAAACAAGAAGTTTTAACTGATTTTTTATCAGCATTTATAAGCAATAATTTAAAAACTAATGTAAATAGATTTCGATTTAAAGATTATTTAACTGAATCTGCTATGGATAAAGTTGGGTTTAAAACAGATGCAGTAGAAGATCCGTTTAAGCTTATGCAGTATAAAGTTATGCCTACAAATACACCTGGTGTTACAATGTATAATAATGTATCAACTACAGAAAATACAATTACTTCAATTGCTAAAGCTAATCCAAACGTTACATTTATATATCCAGCAACCTTTTTGCAAATAGAAGGAGATGGACAATCAACAAATGAAGCTAGATTCAAAGAGTTAACTAATGGTACAGCTATACCAATGATGTTAGGTTTAAGTCAGCTCAATGATCTTAATGAACTTAGTGAAGAAGAATTAGCAGGAATTACTGAAACAATTAAAACTAATTGGACAACTGCTATACAAAATGCTAGTAATATAATTGAAAGAGGTGGTCAAATTGCATTGCCTTTTGAAGGTCTAGGAAACATTACATCAACTCCTCAAGAATTATTTATATCTTTATCTAAAGACTTGTTAAATAATTTTGGATATGTAAATCCAGGATCTGAAACGTTAGGAACTGTGTTTGAAAACTTTGATCAAAAGATTAATGATGCAGAGATATTAGAAATGTACGATAAAGAAAACCCATTAAATTGCTAAACAATGGCTTGCGAAACAAAAATAAGAACGTTAGATTATTTAAAAAACAAAGAGGTACTTGGAAAGTATAATGATGTACTAGATTCTGCTGAATTTGATAAACAAAATAAACAACTAACTAGATATGCAGAATTAAAATATGATTTAGATTTTAATGGTGAATTATTATTTTCTACATATAACACACGAACAGCAGATGAAAGAACATCTACGTATTGGAGAAATAATGTAGTAAGAAGAATTTGGGCTCAACCTAATGATGAATTGTTTCAATCTATTGATGCTGAAAAAATTAGAAGAGATGCTGAAGGTTTAGCAGATTCTACACCTAATCCTAGTTTTATAAGAGGTGAGCTTGGACTTACTGAAGAGTTGGATGATTTAACGGATCCTTTTGGAGATGAAGTAAATGTTCAGTTAGATTACTCAGATGGACTTAGTGAGTTTAGTACTATATATAAAAATGATAAAGCTGTAGGAAAGTTAAAATATAAGTCAGATGATACTACTATAGAAATTTTAGAGATTACAGCTACTACACAAGATGCAGTAAGCGCTATAAAAGTTTTAGGTTCTAATGCAATAAATGAAGGTAAACTTCTTAAAGATTCTGTAAAAAATAAAGATGTTTTTAAAATTTTAGAAAAAGAAGGTTATGCTGTCAAAAAAGGAAACTCTTATTATTTTGTTAGCCCTCAAACAGAATATGCAATTGAAAATATTGTAAAAGAAGTTCCTCTTAATATTGCAGCTCAAAATAAATCAAAAGGTATTCAGATTGCTCAATTGCTAGCACAAAAACTTGCTTTATCTACTAAGCTGCAGTTTGCAAATGTAACACAAGAAGAAGCAAAAAGATTATTAGATAATAAGGGAAAGCCTTATAATAATGAACGTGCATTTTATTACGCGGGAACTATATATGTAGTTGGGGATTATATAAATTTAGATACGGTCTTGCATGAGTTTGCTCACCCTTTTATTAAAGCTATAGAAGTAGAAAACAAAGAGTTATTTGATAATTTATACGGAAGCTTGCAAACTACAAATGAAGGTAAAATTATATTGCAACATCTTACTCGTCACTATTCTGAATTAAATCCAAACAGTTCAGAGTTTAAAAATGAAGCACTCGCTTATGCTTTACAAGTTAACGCTTCAAATCAAATTACAAAAGAAATAGAAACGGAAGGTTTTATCAGCTTTATTAAAAAAATCTTATATGCTCTTAAACAGTTATTTAGAAATGTTTATAAAACGTCCAATGTTGCTGATATAAATACTTCCACTACAATGGAAGAACTTGCAGATAAACTTTTAAATGAAAGTTATGATTTAAATATGGATACTGCTAGTGAAGCAGATGTTGTTTTTTATGCTAGAAACATAAAAGAGTTGGCCAATGAGCTTACAAAAGGTATTAATGGTAGTAATATTGTTAAAGGAATAAATGAAATGTATGTTACTACTAATTTAGTTTTGAATAAAGCTTATAATTATAATGCTCAATCTAAGACTTTTCAAGATAGATTAGAAAGAACACTTTTTGCCGATGGTCAATTAACTCCTAAAATTAAAAATATCTTAAGTTCTTATCAGACTACTAATTTAAAAAATGCCAGTAAAGATGAAATTATAAAAGATGTTGTTAGAGCTGAAAAAGCAAGACAATTAGATTTATTTAATTCTTCAAGAGCTTTTATTAATAGTGTTGGTGTAATAGATAATATTTCTAAAAATATTTATAAAGATTTAGATTCACTTCGTAAAAGTAAAAGATTTGCAAACAGAGATGCTGTATTACTTTTATACACTTATAGAAATATTATTAATGGTTATAATAATATGTTTAACCAGTTTGATGAATTTTTTGCAGAAGATCAAGGAGAAGGGAAAGAAAAGTTTAATATTGATAATGCTAATGAGTTCTTTACTTTAATGAATAATGTAAAGGGTAATCTTAATAAAGCAAATGCGCTTATAAAAGAAATTTATAAAGAGAATAGTGTAGATTTTTATGTAGAAACTACGGCTTATATGAATGAGTTTTTAGTAAATGAGCTAAAAAATAATTTATTTAAGGCCATGGGTAAAACCTTAAGTAATTCTGCTATTGAGGAATTTTATAACAAAGCTCTAGCGGGAGAATTAAAACAAGAAGATTATACAGCTCTTAAGAAAAAAGGTATAAAGACAAAATATATATCACAGTTTGTAAGAAAGTATAATGATTTTAATATTAATCGAGATAAAATTGTAGATGCTTTATCTGGTAAACTAGGTGACGTAAGTTTTTTTAATAGGTATTTAGAAGCTTATACTTCTTCTAATGATCCTATAGTAGGTGGATTAGCAATATTTATTCAAGACTTAAGGACCGAAGCTGAACAAAACGCTCTTAAATCTTCATATGAGTTTAGAGAAAAAATGGCTAGATTATTACCTAAAGTAGGTTTTAGGAGAGATAAAACTAGACAAATTCTTGATATGGTTGCTGCTAAAGATGCTATTTTTAGTTTAGAACCTGTAAGAGATAAAAATGATAATGTAATTGAATTAAATCCTGTCAAAAAAGAAATATATACTTTTCAAGATAAGTTTGGAAATGGTTGGAGATATGATTTAGGTCAATTAGAATATGATTTAAAAGAAGCACAAGAAGGTGAAGATCAAGAAGCTATAGATGCTGCAAAGCAAGCTTTGTATGATTTTACAAGGGAGTTTATGCATGATGTTTATGTACCTGAAGTATATCAGTTAGATAAAATCTATGCCAAATATCCTGCTGAAATTGCTAATGCTGCTAGACAAGCTCGTAAAAGAGCATTAGATAGTTATAATAATGAAGCTAATGAAATTACTGATGAATTAGAACAATTTCAAAAATATTCTACTTTGCAAGCTTTGTGGAAAGAATATCAAATGCTTCATTCATATACGTATGAAGATGGTAAACCTAAAGTGGATTCACCAGAGGATGGTATATACGATTTTTCCATTGCTCAAGTTCTTAATGAATATAAAGAGGCTTCTAGAAAATATTATGAATTTAAAGCCAGACCTAATTCTTTACAAAATGCATATGATAATTTTATAAATTTAATTGACACAAAATACGGTGCAGATTCACAAAAGTTTAAAGATGCTAAAGAAGAATGGATTAGGCAAAATACAAGAATAGCACAGACTCAAGAATATTTTGATCAAAAAATGAAATTATCTGAAAGATTAAAAGAACTTCAGGAAAAAATAAAAACCAATTCCAAAGTTGACATTAGTGAGACATTTTCTGAAATGTACGGCATGTTATATGGAACTAAAGATAGTTTAAATCAACCTGTTCCTGAGCAATTAGGAGAAGATAAAATTAAAAAAATAAAAATCCTTCAGCAAAAAACTATTGATTTTAAAGAAAGTTTGGATAAAACTTCAGGTTTAACTAAAGATGAAGTTTCAAGACTTAATGCTATCATTTCAGTAATGAAAAAAAATCCTAATGCTTTAACTGAAGATAATAAAAAAGAATATCTTCAACTTCTTGAAAAACAAAAAGCTACAGGTCTATCATTAGCTGAAGCTAATGAATTAAATAGTATTTATGCTGAATTAGGTGCTTTATCTGACAAAGTAGCTACTGAGTATTATGTAGAAACTTTTAATGATTTTTTAAATCAAATGAATGAAGAGTCTCAAGATGCTGATCAATTAAATGATTTTTTAAATACAGATAAGTTAAAGTCATTACTTGCTGACAATGATACATTTGCAGATTGGTTTTTTAATAATCATGTTATAGGTAGGCAATATGTAAAAGGTAAAAGAGGGAAACAAAACATTTATAGAAAAAGTATTGTCAATGTAATTTCATTGCCTTCAAGTGAAGAGTATTATCAAACTACGGAATTAATAGACCCTTTAACAAAACAATCTTTTACAGTTAAAATAAACGATATTCCTGTTGTAGGTAATGCCAGACACTCCGAATATAGAATAAAGGCTGAGTACATGACAGGTTATAATCCTTCTACGGGTCAAGTTGAATTAGTTATAGGTGAGCATATAAATAATAAAGATCAATTTTTACCTAGAGATGTTGAAGGTTCTAAATATATTAATAAGGAGTTTTTAAAAATACAAAATTCACCTACTTCACCAAGAGCTCAACTAATAGCGGCACTGAAAGAGCAGCATTTAAAAACACAAGAAAATGCTCCTAATTCCTCTAAGCTTTATTTAGATTTACCTAGATTTATATTAAGAGATAATCTTTCTGTAATTCAATCGGGAAAAGTTGGAGACAAGTCTAAACAAATTAAAGAAAACTTTTTACAGTATTTTAGAGATTTAACTTCTGCAAAAGATAGATCTGTAGATGAGTATAACTTTGTGTATGATGATAATACACAAGAGTATAGGTTAGTCCAAACTACATTAGAGGGAGAAGAGGTAGAAAGAATACCTGTTGCGGGTCTATTTGACATTAATATTGATAATACGGATCCAGATGTATTACGCAATATGATGAGATATTTATACTCAATTGAGCAGCAAAAAAAGTTAGTAGAAACTTTACCTATGGTAAATTCTATATTAGAAACATTAGAAGATCCTGATAATGCACTAAAGAAAACTAATGTATATAGTAGAGGTAAAATGATGACAACGGGTAAATTACAATCTGTTAAATCTAAAAATACATATAATAGATTAGGTCAAGTAAGATCTTTAATTGAAAGAGAATACTATGGTAGAAAATTTAAAGGTGGTGCAGGAATGGAGACTTTTGATAGAATCTTTTCTAAAATTCAAAAGTTATCTGCAAGATCTTCCTTAGCTGTTAATATACCATCGGATATAAAAAACAGAATGGGTCAGCTTATGCAAAATTACATTGAAGCTGCTGGAGGTCAATTTATAAATCCAAGAGATTATGCTAAAGGTAGAATTTGGGCAGCTAAGGCAATGACACAGTGGGTAGCAAAAGATGTTTATAGCATTAAACCAGGTTCATTAAATTCACAATTAATAGAAGCCTTTGATACTACATTTGCAACTGAAGATAAATTTGGTAGATCTATTACTAGGAGCATATCTAAAGATTGGCTTAATGGTGAATGGATGTATCAAACTAGAAAACATCTAGAGATGGAAGCTACACTGCAGCTTTATGGTGCGTTTATGAATTCTGAAATTGTAGAACAAACATTAAAAAATGGTAAAGTACGTAAATTAAGATATATAGATGCTTGGGAGTTAAATAAAAAAACAGGAATCATGCAACTTAAAGATGGTGTAAATCCTGAATATAACAATAAAAGAATAGAGCATAAATTTACAGATGGGGAAACGCTTGAAGGACTTGCAGATTTTTATAATACTACGGTAGATCAAATAAAAAAACATAACAAAATTAAATCTGTTATTGAAATAAATGATGGAGATACAATCATTATAGCAAATAGCGAAAAGTTTAAAAATGTAAAAAATAAATTTCAAGGAACATCAAGAAGATTATATGGAGCATATGATGAGTTTGCTCAATCAGAAGGTAATCTTTATTCTGGGTTTAGACTATTTACATTTATGAGAAAATGGTTTTTTCCAATGTTTTATAATAAATGGGGCTTTAGTTATGATAAATCTCAAGGTAAACATTTTTACTCACCTGAAAGATTTCAAGCTAGATATGATTTTGCATTAGGTACAACGCCTATAGGTCATTACGTTAATACATATAAAGCTTTTAACAAAATAATAGATAATAAATTTCAAGATTTTAATTATTTAACAGATCAAGAAAAAACAGATTTAATGAGAACAGGTATGGATATTATGATCATAAGTGCTGCTACATTAATTCTAGTGCTTATGTTTGGATATGATCCTGATGATCCTGATAGATTTAAAAAAATGAAAGCAAAATCAGGTCCATTAGGTTCAGATGAATTTGAACTAATGGGTTATCTAGAAAACTTAACACAAGTTTTAACTTTAGGAACACAACAAGAGGTTTCAGCATTTATTCCATTACCTCAAATGGGTGCAACAAACTTTGGGTTAGATGATTATCAGAAACTTGTATCATCTACAACAACTGCATTTGGTAATACTGTAGTATTATATTTTAAAATACTAGAGGATCTTACTAAACATGCTACTGGTAATCCTAAAGCTTATTATCAACAAGATCAAGGAGACTTATGGTGGAAACAAAGCGGCCAACCTAAGATCTATAATCATTTATTGAGAAGTATTGGTATTACAGGAAGTACCGCAGATCTACCTGCATCATTAGAAGGTATAGAAGGAGCTGGTAAATTAAGATAATATGAAAAATTGGGAATTAATATTTAACTTTCACTTTCCTCATGATAGATGTGCTGTAGGATGGGAATATATAGGTCCTGATGAAAAAGAAAAAATAAATACATTTACTATATATTTATTTATTCTTACAATAAACTTTAATATTTTTGAGCATTAAGAAAAAAAAAGGGAGACAGCCTAAGCTATCTCCCTTGTTTCATTATCAATTATGCAAAATCAAAATCAATATCTCCTGATTCTACATCTTCATCATCATCTGATGCCAAAGCTAAATCAAAATCTGCTTCACCTAAATCTTCTTCAGGTTGTTCAGCAGCATGTTCTTGCGCCATTTGCTGATCAACTGCATGTTGGCCTTTGATTAACTCTAGCGCTTCTGCATCTGTAATCTCACCTTCTTCATCATATGTAGGTACAGGTCTACCATCATCTTCAAATTCAACATCCACTAAATCAGGTTCAACAGCCTGCTCCTCATCTTCAGCTATTAAATCATCAGGATCATCTATTGTAGTATTGTCAAATCCTTCTTCTAATTCATCATCTTCTCCTCCGCCTTTATGGTCAAGACCTTCTTCAATTCTAGTTTGCTGATCCCATGCTTCTTGTTTTTCAGCTTCAATCTCAGCAATAGAATCTACTAGATCTACCTGCGCGGGGTCTACAATCTCTTCTTCAGATTCTATTTGAGCTACTGCATCTGCTATAATATCAGTTGCTGTTTCTGTTACATCTACTTTATCAAATTTAAAAGTGTCACTAATAAACCAGTGTAGAACTCTTTGATCCTCCATCCAAGTTTTTGGGTGTGACTGCTGTAGAGCTATAGTAACAAAATTGTAGAACTCCCATAGTGTACCTGGTTCAGAACACTTAAAAGTTGGCCTATTCATTTGCTGTTTGATTAAACTAGCTTGCTCAGTAGTTAAGATATCATGTTCAGCAAATAACATACCCAGTATCTGTGATTGTTTTCTGAGATTTAGAGGTATCTTTTTCATAGCCTCTTTATCAGAACACAGCTGTTCATAATACACTTTAGCTAGCTTTACTTGCTGCTCTATTGTTTCCTTGGTTTCTGTATCTGCAGAACCTGTGTGCTTCCTTGCCCAGGATCCCATGTCCCCACAAACTAAACTTGTAGAGTTTGCTTCATGGATTGCACCAATTCCACATTTAAACCTCATTTGTTTATTATAACTGTTTGACCAAGCAAACATCATAGACAACTCTGGATCATCTCCAAAGTCCAACGTATAAATAGCTGAAGCTATATTGCCATCATGTGTAGCTCTATAGTTTTCGCTTTTTATATTAAATCCAGCATCCATTAATGCTGTGTTTGACAAGTCCATTACGGACTCATGACTTATTACAGTATACGAATCAGCATGATTTGGTAGAGCAACACCTATTAGGTCCGCTCTACCATAGCTTTTTATCTTTCTTGGCATATTAAAATAATTGTAATTGGTTTGTATTTGGCTTAAGCAGTTCTATTTCACGCTTTGCCTTTTTAATATAATAATCATAATTAATATCATATTCTTCAAATGGTTTTTCTATATAATCAATAAATATATTTTGTAACCATTTACCTGCTTCAACTTGTGATACTCTTTCATCAAGATAATTTATCTTCATTAGTTTAGATCCACCATTACTAATGTAATATCTAATAGTTTTTTGCAGTTTATCTTTTTTATGTTTTCCTTTTTCTATAGATTCTGCCCAATATTCCCAACCTCCATTGGCTTTTTTACCACCACAGAAATCAAAGATGTTTGTGTTTTCTTTAATAGAAACTTCAGGCTCTATACCTTTAATAAAGTAATCATATATAGCTTTACGAATACATAAAAAACTTTTATTCTTATGTAGCGGTAGATCTTCAAATACAAATCTACCTTTACATTTAATTTTAAAATCAGTTCCTTCTGTTTGGGCAATATAATTATTACAATCAGCGAGTATAACTTTTTGATAAGTATCATGCTCTAATTGTAAATTAGTTATATCTTCCCATTGTTTACATATCTCCATATATTCATTTACATATTTTCTTGGGATTCTAGTCTCAAGACCATCTGTATTATGCATTAGAGGTATAGCATTCGGGATGCCTTCACATATCATTTCATATAACATCATTAGACTCAATTGGCCATTAAGAGTTATACGCATGGTAAGCTCAGGATCATATAGGAAACTGTTCTCATCATTACTAAGACCATAGGTACTGTTTAATACAATCTTATAAACGTAGTTTCTAGGGTCAGATTTAGGTATCTTCTTTCTTTCATTAAAGAACCATTCATATTGATCACAAAACTCTTCTTTAGGAAGATGTTGTGGCGCCCATTTATTTCTAATAGCTAGATTAGGATAGAAACTTGTAACATCACTTGACATTATAACAAACTCATCATTAGATGTGTATATATCTTTACGTGCACCGTGTACACCACCAAGGCCAAAGTGTGTAGTTATCTTTTTATATCTAACTGTATATTTAAAACTACCTTTTAAATCATATGGATTAAGCTCTAAGGCTTTAAACTTATTAACTAATCTTTGAAATGTTGCTGTTTTAAATTTAACATAAGGCAACAAAAGATCATTAACTATAAGCTTAGACCTATGGGTCCTCATCTTTTTCAAATCATACTTTTTTATTCCTGTCTTTTTACTCAGAAACATTGCAAATAATTCTTTTGCAATTCTTGGTTCAGATGCACTAAATAGATCTATATTGTATTCTTTAGTAAGCTCTTGTCTCAAAGCAATTTCTTTCTTGCTGCGATACATAATTGCTTTAGTAGAAGCTACATCATTAATACAATACTCTATTATATCATCTATCTGCTTTAGG
>MDTG01416815.1_pt1 | contig 21407 bp, 15 predicted proteins | sample 811421 | NCBI WGS metagenome assembly MDTG01 (sample SAMN05326645, study PRJNA326480) | marine metagenome | isolation source: seawater | place: Pacific Ocean: South East | collected 2011 | reverse complement strand
GTTCAAAAGAAAAGAATGAAGACCCTGTTGTTTTGGCCAGAGTAAACAATGAAGTTTTAACCGTAGATGGCTTGGAGCTTTTTTTATCTCCAGAGCAACGGTCTGATGAGCAGTTAAGAATGTTTATTCAAGATTGGGTAAACAACACCGTTTTGTACCAAGAAGCAAAGAAAGCAGGGTTAGACAAAGATCTTAGCCTCCAAAGAATGAGAGATGAGTATTATAAAAAACTTGTTGTAGGAAGTTTATTAAAAAGTGCAAAAAGACAATCTAACCAAAGCTCTAATGACGATGTTCGAAAATATTACGAAGAGAACATTTCCGGTTTTACACGCACAACAAATGAAGCCACAATTCATCATTTCGTAACTGACAACATTTCAGAAGCCAGAACTATAAAAAGAGGGTTGTCAAAGAAAAAGTCTGGCGATGAGGTTGAAAACCTATTTTCTTTTTACAATGTAGAGACAAGAACAATTAAACAAGGAAGACTGGTTAAGGAGCTAGACAGCGTTGTTTTTAAATCAAAAAAAACAGGTGTTGTGGGTCCCATTCGCGTTAAAAACAACTATCAAGTTATAGAGGTTTTAAAGCTTTACGAAAAAGGATCTCGGTTGGGTTTGGAAGAGGTGTATGATGAAATATACCAAAGACTAAAGAAAAGGAACTCTGTTGCGACAACAACCTACCTGATCGACAGCTTGAGGAAGAACTCAAATATCTTTATAAATAGTTTGTATAATTAAACTTAAATGAGAAAAACCTTTTTACTTTTATTTTTTTCTATCTCCTTATCTCAAGAAAACACAGAATATATAGATGGGATTGCAGCTATTGTTGAAGATAGAATTATTTTAAAAAGTGACTTGGCGCAGATGATTAACATGGCAGCAATACAGAATAAGATTGATCCTCGTCAAGAACCAAGTCTCTTTATTGAACTCCAAAATACAGTTTTAGAGTCGATGATAGATCAAAAGATATTGTTAGAGATGGCTGCCATTGATTCTATTGAAGTCACGGAAAAAGAGGTAGAGAAAGCTCTTGATCAACAAATAGAATTACTTGTTTCTCAATCTGGAGGTGAAGTAGAAGCTGAAAAGATTTTAGGACAATCTATAAAATCTTTTCGTCGCGAGTTTTGGTTTGATATTCAAGACAGATTAATATCAGAGAAATACCAACAACAATTGATGTCTTCAGTGAATGTAGACAGAGAATCTGTTAATAGGTTTTATTTTGCCTATAAAGACAGTCTCCCTGTGCTGCCTTTTCAAGCGAAACTCCGGCATCTGTTGGTTTCAATACAACCCAGTGATTCTGCCAAACAAAAGACCATTGATGCCCTTTTAACTATTAAAAAGAAAATAATTTCAGGTGGTTCTTTTTCTGATTTAGCTAAAGAGTATTCTATGGATCCTGGTTCAAAAGATAGAGGTGGGGATCTAGGATGGGTTAATCGAGGTTCTCTTGTTAAAAGGTTCGAAACAGTTGCGTTCACACTGGACGAAAAGGAAATTAGTGATCCTGTTGAAACTGAATTTGGTTACCACTTAATTCAAACCATTCAGAAAGAGGGCAATAAAATTAAAGTTAGGCATATACTAATAATTCCTGAGAAAACAGAAGATGACAATAAATACTATTTTAACTTTTCTAATTTATTGAAGGACTCTATAAAAACCTTAGATGGTTTTAAACTTTTTGTAAAGAAATATTCAGCTGATAAAACAACAAAAGAAATTGGCGGGGATTTGGGTTGGATTAATCCGGAATCGTATCCTGTCCCAGAAATAGGACAGGCTATAAAATATGTTGGGATGAACGAATGTAGCCCACCTATAAACTCGAAACTAGGTTTCCATCTTTTATGGGTTGAGGCAGTGAAAAAAGGCGGGAGACCTAATCCATCTGAAAACTGGCCTGAATTAGAAGAAATGACTTTGAGTAAAATAAGAATGGATTGGTATAAAGGTTGGATTGAAAAAGCTAGGAAAAAATTTAATATTCAAATTAAACAATGATTTTGTGGATAAAACATTTTTTTTTGTTAACAAGACCAACTGTGAATAAATCAAAAAGTGTTTTTTAATTATAATTAACAAAAGTTTTTATTTATTAACATAAAGTAAACTATTAGATAATTGCTTGAAAATTTTTTAATTGCTTGTTTTAAAATCTTTTATCAAAATGTTATCAACAAAGTAACAATATAAATAAAAATAGATATAACTTTTAAAAAATATATTTTATGGTCATTAATAATATCAATTATTAAATTGAATATGATTTTTGGGTATTGGTTTTTAACGAATTAAAACATTATTATAAGGATTAACATATAATGAGAATTTTTAAATGCACAAAAAAAATCTCTTTTATCTTATTAATAATTTCAGTTTGCACGCTAAACTCGCAGCAGAGATCTTTCAAAGATGAAAACGGGATATATTTAGCTTGTGAAAAAATGCCTGAAATTGCTGGAGGATTAAAAACAATCGCATCCATGTTAGAATATCCACCAAAAGCAAAAAAAGAAAAAGTTCAAGGAATGGTGTATGTTCAATTCATTGTTAACGAAAAGGGTAAGGTTAGTTCGAAGAAGGTAATAAGATCATTAGGGGCTGGATGTGATGAAGAAGCATTAAGGGTTATATCTCTTTTAAAAATAAAACCAGGCTATGATAAGGGAAAGCCGGTAAAAGTAAAGATGACCCTACCGTTTAGATTCAAACTTTAACATTTTAAAAGTGCTTAAAAAAGTTCTTCCATTTTTACTTATATCAAACCTCTTTGGTTACACATTTACAAACCTTACAGTTGAAAGTGGGCTGTCAGATAATCTTGTTCACTCTATCTTAATTGATGGCAGGGGTTTTCTGTGGATTGGAACAGACGAAGGACTTAACAGGTATGACGGTTATGATATAAAAGTATACAGATCCAACCCCTTCGATGATAAAACAATATCTGGAAATAGAGTATGGACTTCTTTTAAAGATAAAAAAGGAAACGCCTGGTTTGGATCAGATAACAGCGTTGATTATTATAATTGGTCAAACGATACTTTTGAAAGATATCAAACAGATAGCAGACCTACAAACTTTTTTCAAGACAAAGATGGTATTATATGGGTGACAACTCTGGATAAGGGAATTTTAAAAATAAATCCAAGTGAAAAGACAAAAGAAATCTTAATATCAAACAAAGAAGACATTAATACACTTTCAAACAACAGTTTTTCAGTTTTTCAAAAAAAACCTATTGTAGATTCAGATTTAGGGTTGTGGGTTGGAACAAACAAAGGACTAAATTTTTATAATAGAGAGACAAATAAGTTTAAACGTTTTTTATCAACTGATGACCCTAATTCAATATCAAACAATACAATTAACACCCTCCATATAGATGATAGCTATGTTTGGGTTGGAACAAATATGGGTCTTGACAGAATAGATTTAGATTCTCATGGTGTTCAAAGAATGGCATATACTAACTGGTTTTCTATGACCGGCATGTATGCGGTTACTCAAATTATCCCTTTCGAAAAAAACAACACTATGGAAGGTGGGTTTTGGATGTCAACATATTCTGGTCTGGTATATTATGACAAAAATATGGAAGGTTGGTATGACGTAGAACATGAACTGGTTTTTGGTAAACCGATTAACAATGTTATGAAAGATAATAATGGTAATCTTTGGATTGATTTAAATGGTGAACTCGTATTTTTTAATACATCTTCGTTTTACTATCAGTACGGATCAATAGCCGAAACAGATCTTACCTTGATACAAAAAAAAGCTGGAGATGAACGTTCTATATCAGATGTTTCTTTAACAGCTATGATTTCTAGTCAAAAACATGGAACGTGGCTAGGAACACCAAAAGGTGTCAGTAAATTGGTTCAAACAAACAATATTTTTTTCACAATTGCGAAAGAGAGCTCCAACTACGAAAAGGTGTTTGTTGATAAGAACAACAACATTTGGGCAACCAACGAGACTGGGTTATTACAATATGACAACAGAGGAAATAAAAAAAGATATTTTGGTTCTGACCCAACCAATATTAACACACTCATTACTGAAGAATCTGGCCCGTTTATTATTGATAATGAAAAAAACTCTATTTGGGTGGCATCCAAGCTAAGTGGTCTCTCAAAAATAGAATTAGGTTTTGATCTAAGAACTGAAAAAGATTTTGTTAATAAACAGAAAGTAGAAAGATATTTATATGATAGTAACAACGAGGAAACAGTCTTAGATGGAAGCATAAATCAAATGTATCTGGATAGCGACGGGGTTCTTTATATATCATTTAAAACCGGCGTTGTTACTATAAAAGGATCAGAAATTCAAAGGTTCAAGTTCTCGGACGAAGTTGGAAATTACCACCTGTCTGACATAAGTAGCTTTCTTGAAACATCAAGAGGCGACTTTTGGGTTGGCTCTAAAAACCACGGATTGTTTAAACTCAATAAAAAAGACATGTCCGTAATTAAACACTACAGACTGGATAAAGCGGACAAACAAAGTTTTTCTTCTAGTGTTGTCTTTGTTTTATATGAAGACAACAATAAGGTTTTGTGGATTGGTACCGGTGGGGATGGTTTATATAAATACATTGAGGAAAAAGATGGTTTTTTGAGAAACACAATTTCTAATGGGTTGCCTAGCAATACGATTATTTCCATACAAGAAGATGGAATTGGTCAATTGTGGATTGGAACAAGAAATGGATTATCAAGACTTAATGCTAAAAACATGACTTTCACTAACTTTGGTCCTATAGATGGAATGGACCACAGAATTTTTAAACTAAACAGTTTAGCAAAAAACAATGAAAACAAAATGTTTGTTGCAGCAGGAAACGACATAGTTTCATTTGAGCCCTCTAGCTTAACAAAGAACAATGTACCACCTGAACTGGCCATATCGTCCTTAAGTGTCTTTGATGAAGAAAACAACAAAATAAAAAAAGACATAAACAACCAACAAGTTATTGTTTATAGCAACGAAAAAAAAATTGAAATTGAAATTGTAGGGTTAAGTTATATAAAAACAGAAAAAAACAAATTTAAATATCGTTTATCAAAGCACACCAACGGTTGGGTTGATCTTGGGAATCAAAGAAAAATAATTTTTCAAGGGTTGCAGCCCGATGAGTATATATTCAACTTTATGGCAAGTAACAACGACAATGTTTGGAGCCAACCAAGTGAAAACTTTGTTATTACAGTAAGGCCACCTTTTTATAAAACAACATGGGCTTATTCCACTTACCTTGGAATAATGTTTTTAACAACATTTGGAGTTGTTAAAAGAAGAGATAAAAAACAAATAGAAAAAATGGAAGAAGTAAGGCGAGTGGAAGAGCTAGAAGAGGCCAGGCAGTTCCAGATGAAGATGTTAGGAAAATGTCCCAAAGTTATGGATCTGGAGATCTCAGCGGGTATAAAAACAGCCACAGAAGTTGGCGGAGACTATTATGATTTTTTTCCAAGCAACGATAGTTTATATGTTGTTGTTGGCGACGCAACAGGACATGGGATGACTGCGGGAATGATGGTTTCCATTACTAAAGCAGGTTTGTATGGAACACCTCCAAACATACCTCCCAACGAAGTCTCTTTTATATTAAATAGAACCATTAAATCTATTGAACTAGGTAAAAATAAAATGGCTATCAACATCGCGAGGTTTTGGAGCGATAAAGTTGAGCTTACATCCGCGGCAATGCCGCCACTATATCATTATAAAGCAACATCAGGTGAGGTTGACGAAATACTATTAGAAGGCCTTCCTCTTGGAAGTTTCAAAGGAGAGACATATAGCCAAGTTGAAATCCCATCTAAACCAGGTGACGCTTTTGTTTTTATTTCAGATGGTTTACCAGAGGCAACAAATAAAAGTGAGAATATGTTAGGGTATAAAGCTGTTTTAGACTGTGTCAGAGAAAATGGGAGAAACACAGCGGAGGAAATAAAACAATCTCTTTTCGATTTGGGTTCGGCATGGTTGGGTGGGATTCAAAACCAAGATGATATAACTGTGGTTGTGGTAAAAAAAACTGACAAGAAGATTTAAACAAAAGGGATCAAAATGAAAAAAATTAATCCGACAGTAGAACTAACAATTCCTGTTTTACCAGATATGGAGTTATTAGCAACACAAACGTCTGCTGCTGTAGCAAAACATATGAATTTAGATGAGGAAAAAACAGCTGAAATAAACATGGCTTTAAGCGAAGCTTGTATTAATGCTTTTGAACATAGTGGATCTGACAGTGAGATAGAGATTCACTTTAAAATATCAAAAGATTCCTTAATAATTCAAGTAACGGATAGTGGAAAAGGTTTTGATAAGTCAAAAGTAGATATCCCAAACATTGAAGAAAAAATATCCTCAGACTACAAAAGAGGGTGGGGTCTAAAACTAATTGAAGAACTTATGGATACAGTAAAATTTGATTCCTCAAAAGAAGGAACTACTGTAACCATGACAAAGAAAAAGTAGCTGGGGGCGACAATGTCTGATTTTAAAATATCTGTAAAAGAACACGAAGAGTTGATAGTTATACAAACAGAAGGATATCTGAACAACGTTGGTGGTGAAGTAATAGCAAAAGAAATTTATTCCCAAATTGAAAAAGGAAAGAAAAAGTTCATTCTAAATATGGATAAATCCCCAGTTGTAAATAGTATTGGGGTTTCTATATTAATAGAAATCATCGAAAAGTTACAAGACGTTGATGGTAGCCTTGGATATTATAATCTTGCACCAATAGTGGATAAGACGTTCAACATAATGGGCCTCACAAAATATAGTAAAATTTATCCCAATGAAGATGAGGCTATGAAAAGCTAAAACACCAGAAATGCGCTCACCAGATAGTGGGGAAATCCACGAAGACGATAAAATAAATCATTATTTAACCGCTCTGATTGAACTTGGAGACGTTTTAATAAACAAAGATCAAACCAGAGACGTAACAAGGTCTCTTTTAAGGCTTATGCTTGGACTTGTCGTTGCACCCAAAGGGGCAATTTTTATTTACAGCAAAAAGAGCGCTGTGTTTTTCCCTATTGCACTACAAGGGTTTGATTACAGTGAACCGATACCGACAGACACATATTTAATCCAAAACCTTGAGTTCCACGCAAACTCTTTCTTGGATTTAAAAAAAATCACTCAGATTAAAAACGACCACTTTATTGAGTCAGTTGAAGAACTTGGCGCAAGAATAACCGTACCGCTCTATTTTCGCAAGGAGCCTCTTGGTATTTTATTTATAGGAAATAAAATGATGGGTGAAGAGTTTAACAATCTTGATAAAAATGTTATAAGCGTTATATCAAACCACCTTGTGAAGTCTTTACACAATACTAAACTACTATCAGAGCTCGACAAAAAAAGAAATGCTCTTAATGTTAAGTTGTTAGAACAACAAACACTGTTCGATATAAGTGTTGCTATAAGCTCTGTTTTAGATGTGGAAAAGTTGTTAGAAGATATTTTATGGAGGTCTGTTGGGATTCTAAACGCATCCAAAGGAATGATCCTTTTGGAGAGTAAAAACAGCCCTATTTTAAAAATATCTGCTTCTTTCAATTGGAAAACAGAAGATATACTACTCTCTAAAAGCCTCGATGTGTTCACTCTAATTAATAAAAAAGAAAAAGGTTTTGTTTTTTCAAAAGATGATAAAAATAGTATACAAGAAAAACTAAATGAAAAAAACCTCGTTATTTCCCCAATTAGTACAAAAAACAAAAAAATTGGTTACGTGGTTCTTTGTAACAAAGAAACAAGAAAAGGTATTGTTCCTTTTTCAGCTGATGATTTAAGTTTGTTGACAGCTCTATCAAATCAAGCAGCTGTGGCGATAGACAACGCATTTCTTTTTAGCGACATTTCTGAATCAAAACAGTTTAATGAAAGTGTTCTTGGTAGCGTTGCAACAGGAGTAATAACTTTAAATGAATTAGGTGAGATTGATTCAACAAATCCCGCCGCATTGAATATTTTAAGACAGGAAAAGGACAAGATAGAGGGAAACCATTATATGTTTCTCTTCAAAAAAGATCTAAACATTATTGAACTGATCCAAAAGACCGAGACAACGGAAGAAACACAAGCAGAACAAAATGCTTTTTTTAAAACTGTCTCAGAAGAAACAAAGGTTAATATTTCTATGTCACCAAGAAAAAGCGCTGATGGTAAAACAGTAGGGGTTGTTATTTCAATCGAGGACATTTCAGATGTTAGCAAGTTAAAAAACACCTTCAAGCGATATGTGTCAAAGCAGGTTGTCGACGAGATATTAGATGACGAAACAAAACTTAACCTTGGAGGAGAAGAACGGGAAATAACAGTTCTTTTTAGTGACATTAGAGGTTTTACTTCTATGGCCGAAAACATGAACCCAGAAGAAGTTGTCTCTACGCTTAATGAACACTTTAAAGAAATGATTGAAATTGTTTTTAAGTATAATGGAACCTTAGACAAAATAGTGGGAGACCAACTTATGATTGTTTTCGGTGCACCAATATCGAATAAAGATGACACAACAAGAGCAATAAACACAGCGTTAGATATGCAATCAAAAGTAAAAGCAATCAATAAAACAAGAGCCAAAAAGGGAGCAGAGCCGGTTTTTATTGGCATAGGTGTTAACAAAGGATTAGCCGTTTCTGGTAATATTGGTTCGGACGAGAGAATGGATTATACAATAATAGGGGACACAGTGAATCTTGGGGCAAGGTTGTGTTCGGTGGCAAAACCAAGTGAGATATTAATTTCAAAAAGCGTTTACAACGAGATTAAAACCAACTTTGAATGTAAAACACTTAAGCCAATTAGTGTTAAGGGGAAAAAAGAAAAGATTTCGATTTATTCTTTAGATTAAAAAGAAATAGATCTAATCAAAACACAGAAATCCTTTTTAATAAAACTGCTTATTTGGTACTTTCTGTAGCATTTACAATTAAAAAACAATAGTTTGATTACGTTGTTATATACAGGACAGTAATGAAATTTTCCACATCCAAAACTGAACTGCTTCAAGCACTACAAAAAGTCTCTAAAGCTTCTCCCACGAGATCAACCCTACCAATACTAAGTTGTGTTCTAGTTGATGCTACAGAAAACAAAACAACGCTCCGAGCAACAGATCTAGAGCTGACCATACAGGTGGCAGTATCGGTAAGTTTAGAAGAACCCGGGTCTGTAGCATTACCATTAAAAACTCTAATGGATATAACAAATGAACTACCAGAGACTCGGCTTACACTGACGGCTGATGATAAAAACAAGTTGGAAATTCAAACTGAGTCCGGAATATATGATCTAATGGGAAAACCGGCGTTTGAATTCCCAGAAATGCCAGAAAACACCAAAACTGGATCCGTAAAATCTGATTCAAAGACTTTAAAACAAATAATTGAATCAACTCTTTTTGCTGTCAGTAAAGACGAACTTAAACCAGCATTGTCTGGGGTTTTATTCAGGTTTTCATCCTCAGTTTTGACTGCAGTCTCAACCGATGGGCATAGGTTGGTTAAACACACCCAAAAAAATATAGATGAACCGAATTATGTGGGAGATATCATTATTCCTAGAAAATTTCTTTCGTTTATTTCAACCCAGCTTAGATCAGACGCACTTACACTTGAGATAGGGGATACTCACTTAACAGCAGCAATACATAATGATATGATCATCACTAGACTTATTGATGAAAAATTTCCAGATTATGAAAATGTGATACCAAAAGATAATGAAAATGTTTTAACGATCGATAAAAACATGTTTTTGGGGGCAATAAAGAGGGTTTCTATCTTTTCTAATAAATCAACACACCAAATTGCTCTCAACCTAAGCGATGAGAGTTCCAAGATAACAACAGAGGACCCCGAACAATCTTCAAGAGCTCAGGAGGTAATAGTTGGTGAATATGTCGGCGAAAACTTAGAGATCGGTTATAATTCTGAATATCTTAAAGATGTTGTTCAGCACGTAAAAGGAAACAAAATTGTTGTGAGATTAAACACCCCTATAAGTGCGGCTCTTTTTAGCCCAGAAACAAACGAAGAAACATCAGAGATTTTAATGCTTCTAATGCCAATTAGATTGAATGATTGAAAAAGAGGGTTTTCGCTTTAGCCGATGTCTATCCATCGACTCAAACTTGTTTCGGTTCGCAATCATGATAAATCAGAATTCATTTTTGGTCCTGGTGTTACAGTGATTTGGGGTCAAAATGGATCAGGAAAAACAACTGTTCTTGAATCTATTAACACATTGTCACTGGGGAACAGCTTTAAAACAAACAAACAAAAAGAGCTTATAAGCGCAGGCCACAAAGAGGCTTTCATTTTTGGAGAATTTAAATCCTCCAACTATCAAGACTCAATAGCTGCAAATATTTCAAGTCAAAAAGGACAACAAATCAAATTAAACGGAAAAAAAATCACAGGTAGGAAGGCCCTTCTTGGGAGAAACCCAACAGTAGTTCTTTCCCCTGAAGAACAAGGCTTAACTCAAGGACCACCATCACAAAGAAGAAAGTTTTTCAATAAAGTTTTTTCTGTTATATCTAAAGAATACTTTCAACTTTTGCAAAACTACAACAAAATAAAGAAACAAAGAAGTTTCGCGATTGCACAACACAAAGGTAACGAAACCGCAAACAATTCTCTAGACTTATGGAATGTTCAGCTTGCGACCTCTGGCGCAGGGCTATGGAAAGCAAGAGCAGATTTGATGTGTGCTTTTAACTCTAAATTGGAAAAAGTTTCACAAATGTTCGGATCTAGTTTTAAGGTAGCGATCATATATAATCCTGTGTTGAGCTGTGCAGAAGAATATCTTTTAGAACTAGAAAAAAGTTTTAAAAGAGACCTTGTTTTAGGAAGGACATCCTTTGGTCCTCATTGTGATGAGATGGTAATTAATATTTTTGGCAAAAACATAAAGACGTTCGGATCTCAGGGTGAACATAAGCTTGCCTTGATAATTTTGAAATTAACAGAACTGTTTTTCATAAAAAAACACACAGGTATAACACCAATACTTTTGTTAGATGATCTGTTTTCCAAACTTGACTTAGATAGAAGCAAACAAATAATAGAATTATTAAAAAAACTTGAGGAAGGTTATGAAAAACCGATCCAAACGGTTTTAACAACGACCGACGTGCTAGATATTCAAAACACAACTTTTAAATTCCCCATAGAAAAAAGGTATACTTACCATTTATTACGATAGTGGAACACATATCAAAAACCATAAAAAAGTTCTTGGAAAACTCAGGTCTTGAAAAAGGTGTTGCTCAGTATAGTGTTATCGAAAAGTGGCCTGAGATCGTAGGAAAAAAAATCTCAGAAAATGCATTTCCAGAATCAATAGATCACGGTGTTTTGCTACTTAGGGCTAAATCCCCAGCATGGACACAGGAGTTGCATTTTCAAAAAAAAAAACATTATTGATACAATAAATAAAAAAACGAAAAAAAAGATAGTTAAGGATATAAGGTTTATATGAACACTGAAACAAATTCCAAACAATATAGCGCTGAAAGTATTAAAGTATTAGAGGGGCTAGAGGCGGTAAGGAAGCGCCCAGCCATGTACATTGGGGACGTTGGGAAAAGAGGCCTTCACCATCTTGTTTACGAGGTGGTTGATAATTCAATCGATGAAGCGCTTGCTGGCTACTGTACAAAGGTAACGGTTGTTTTTAATAAAAATGGTTCAGTAACGGTTGAGGATAACGGAAGAGGAATTCCTGTAGATTTACACAAAGAAGAAAAAAAACCGGCATTAGAGGTCGTGATGACTGTACTTCACGCAGGTGGAAAATTTGACAAAGGATCATATAAAGTCTCAGGTGGTCTTCATGGGGTGGGTGTTTCTGTGGTAAACGCATTATCAGAATGGCTTTGGGTTGAGGTAAAAAGGGACGGAAAAGTCCATCGTCAGGAGTATAAAATTGGCGACCCCCAAAATAAATTAAAAATAACTGGTGATTCAAAAAAAACAGGAACAAAAGTTTGTTTTTTCCCAGACAGTGCGGTTTTTAAAACTATACGTTTTGAATACTCAATTATAGCAGAGCGTCTAAGAGAATTAGCTTATCTAAACAGCGGTTTAGAGATCGTTCTGAGGGATGAGAGAACCGAAGATGGAGAATCAGATTCTTTCAAGTTCAAAGGTGGTCTGAGCGACTTCGTTAAATATTTAGACGAGAACAATAACCCACTGCATAATAAGGTGGTAACTGTTAAAAAAGAGGATGGAGATGTCCCTGTAGATGTTGCATTGCGATATGGGAATACCTATAATGATAATATACTTACCTTTGTTAATAATATAAACACTATCGAAGGGGGAACGCACCTGTCGGGTTTCCGCTCAGCTCTCACACGAGCGATGAATAACCATGCTTCCAAAAACAATCTAATTAAATCAAAGAAAAATGAGAAACTCACTCTTACGGGAGAAGATTTTCGGGAAGGTCTTACAGCTATTATCAGTGTTAAGGTCGCAGAGCCGCAGTTTGAAGGTCAAACTAAGACAAAACTAGGCAATGGAGAAATTAAAGGTTTTGTTGACAAAATTGTTTATGAGGGTATTCTAGACTTCCTTGAACAAAACCCCTCAATAGGCAGAAGAATAATTGAAAAGGCTCTTTTAGCTGCTCGAAGCAGAAGCGCAGCAAGAAAGGCAAGGGAGCTAATTAGAAGGAAGAGCGCATTGGGTGGCTCTTCATTACCGGGCAAACTTTCTGATTGTTCTAATAGAGACCCAGCTTTTTGTGAACTTTATCTTGTGGAGGGAGACTCAGCGGGGGGGTCAGCGAAACAAGGCAGAGATCGTAGAACTCAGGCGATATTGCCCCTGAGGGGCAAGGTAATAAATTCTGAAAAAGCCCGCGTTGACAAGTTATTATCAAATAATGAAGTACAGTCTATGATAACAGCGCTGGGTGCTGGTTTTGGAGGATCTGAAGAAGAATCTGGTGAAAAATCATCTGGTGATTTCAATATTGAAAAACTTCGTTATCATAAAATTATCATAATGACAGACGCAGATGTAGATGGTTCACACATAAGGACGCTTCTTCTAACTTTTTTTTACAGGAAAATGAAAGAAGTCATCGATGGAGGTTATTTGTACATGGCTCTTCCTCCGCTTTACAGAGTTTCTCAGGGCAAAAAAGAGTCATATGCATTTGATGATAATGAAAGAGATCTTATTATTGAACGAATGAAAAAAGATAATAAAAACACTAAAGTTTCAATTCAACGCTATAAAGGCCTTGGTGAGATGAATGCTGAACAATTATGGGAAACAACCATGGATCCTGAAAGAAGGACCCTTTTACAGGTTACGGTTGAAAGCGCAGGAGAAGCAGCCGAAACATTTCAAAACTTGATGGGAAGTGATGTTGAAGCCAGAAGAAACTTCATTGAGAAAAACGCTAAGTTTGTTGTTAATCTAGATATTTAAATAGTTAGGAATTTTTATGGTTGATTTTAACAGAGATAATACTCTCCCAAGAGATATAGTTGACGAAATGAAAGAGAGTTATTTAAACTATTCAATGTCAGTTATTGTTTCTAGGGCTCTACCCGATGTGAGAGATGGGCTAAAACCGGTTCATCGTCGCATTTTATACGGGATGAGTGAGCTGGGATCCAATTGGAACAGGCCTTATAAAAAATCAGCAAGAATCGTTGGGGATGTTTTAGGAAAATACCACCCCCATGGAGATGGATCCATTTATGATGCTTTGGTTAGGATGGCACAAGATTTTTCTATGAGATATGAGCTTGTTGATGGTCAAGGAAACTTTGGTTCTATCGATGGTGATAATGCCGCTGCAATGCGATATACGGAATCCAGAATGACAAAACTATCGAGCGAAATGCTGAAAGATCTTGAAAAAAACACTGTCGAGTGGGAACCAAATTTTGATGAAACACTTAAGGAACCCTCTGTTTTACCATCTTCTATTCCAACGCTGTTGATCAATGGCTCTGAAGGTATAGCGGTGGGAATGGCAACAAAGATTCCACCCCACAACATAACTGAAGTTTTAAATGGGATAATCTCTTTGATCGATAATAGTGACATAACGATAGAAGAACTAATGAAAGATATTAAGGGTCCTGATTTTCCGACCTCAGGTCTTATTCTAGGAATGGATGGTCTAAAAAGCGCATACGAAACAGGAAGAGGAAAAATTAAAATGAGGGCAAAGGCTCACATCGAGTCTGCAAAAAACGGGAAGGATAGTATCGTAATCACTGAAGTACCTTATCAAACGAACAAAGCAAACGTCGTTGAAAAGATAGCGGACCTTGTAAGAGATAAAAAAGTAATAGGAATATCAGACCTTCGAGACGAATCTGATAAAGACGGTATTAGGGTTGTAATTGAAACAAAAAGAGATGCAGTACCCGAGGTAATTCTCAATCAACTCTATAAACATACACAGCTACAAGATACCTTTGGAATTATTCTTCTTGCGCTTGTTGATGGTGTTCCAAAAATAATGCCACTAAAAACTGTTCTAAATCATTTTATAGAATTCAGGCACGAGATAGTTGTGCGTAGGACAACGTATGAATTAGAACAGGCTGAGGCAAGAGCCCATATTCTTGAAGGTTTAAAAATTGCTCTAGATAATATTGATGAGATAATAGCAATTATTCGTGGCAGCAAAGATCCCCTTCAAGCCAAGGAAGGTTTAATGAATGGTTTTAACTTATCAGAGTTACAAGCTCAGGCAATTTTAGATATGAGATTACAGAGGTTGACCGGTCTTGAAGTGGAGAAAGTAGTAGAAGAATATAAAGAGTTAATAAAACTTATTTCCCATCTAAAAGGAATCCTCGAAAGCAAAAGCCAGAGGATGGATATTATAAAATCAGAAATGATTGAGATAAGAGACCAATATGGGGATGAAAGGCGTACAGAAATCATACCTGTGGACTCTGACTTTTCAATGGAAGACATGATTGCAGAGGAAGAAGTTGTTTTAACAATTACTCACCAGGGATATATAAAGAGAACAGCCTTAAATACATATCGCACCCAAAGAAGGGGGGGGAGAGGTGTTCAAGGAGCTATGAGCAAAGATGAGGATTTTGTGGAGCACTTATTCATCGCGAACACACATAATTATATGCTTTTTTTTACAGACCAAGGGAAATGTTACTGGTTAAAGGTATACGATATACCACAAGGAGGAAGAGCGACCCGAGGTAGGGCAATTGTAAATTTAATTGGTTGCGAACCAGGGGAAAAGGTTGAGGCATTTGTCAGTGTAAAAGAATTTGATGATAATCATTATATAGTTATGTGCACTAGAAATGGGATTGTTAAAAAAACTGTGTTATCTGCATATGGGAATCCAAGAAAAGGAGGAATATATGCAATTGATATTCGTGACGGAGATAAGCTAATAGAAGCACGGATCTCTAATGGAGAGCACGATATCTTGCTAGGCACTTATGAAGGAAAATCCATACGTTTCTCAGAGAACAATATCCGGCCAAGCGGGCGAAAAACTATGGGCGTAAAAGGAATCTCTCTAGGATCTAAAGAAGACCACGTGGTTGGGATGTTGATAGTGAGAAGAGAGGGAACAATCCTTGTTGCAACTGAAAAAGGAATGGGCAAAAGGACAGATGTGATTCAATATAGAACCCAGAGTCGAGGGGGGAAAGGGGTTATGACAATGAGATGTACAGAAAAAACCGGGAAAATGGTAAACATAATGGAGGTTGTAGATTCAGATGATCTCATTATCATAACAGACTCAGGGGTTCTTATGAGACAGCCAGTATCTGATATCAGAAGTATTGGAAGAGTTACGCAGGGTGTAAAGCTTGTTAAACTTGATCAGGGGACCAGTATATCCTCCATTACAAGGGTTATAAGTGAAGATGCAGAGGCTAAAGACCCAACAACAAACAAAAGTCCAAGCTCGAACAAAGAAGAAGATAATGAAACACTAGAGGAATGAGCCTAAAGTCCAAACTATCCCAGATTAAAGAAAACATCTTTACCGCAAAAGAGAAAGCAGGGCTTGGGTCTTCAGTAAAAATCATTGCGGTTACTAAGACTCGTCCTTTTTCTATCATCAAAGAATGTTATCAATCAGGTATAAAATCTATCGGTGAAAATCGAGTCCAAGAGGCAGACTATAAGTTTAAATCTTTTCTTGATATGCCTGAAATGGAAAGAAGGTTTATTGGACACTTGCAATCGAACAAAATAAATAAGTGTCTAGAACTATTTGACACAATTGACTCTATTGACTCTGTTAAACTATCAAATAAAATTTCTAAAAAGGGGAATCATTTGGGAAAACCTATATCCGTTTTGCTAGAGGTTAATACTAGTGGAGAAACCCAGAAACATGGTTTTTTACCTGGGGAAGAAGATGAGATGCTGTCTTGCCTTGAATTGCCAGGAATTAACGTTAAAGGACTTATGACTGTTGGACCAAATACAAACGATGAAAAAAAAATAAGAAATTCTTTTGCTAGGCTCAGAAATCTTAAGACAAGCCTAAATAAACAGTCTGGAGGAGCGCTTCTTTTGGAATTATCCATGGGGATGAGTGGAGACTATCAGTATGCTGTAGAAGAAGGCTCAACAATGGTAAGGTTGGGAACCATATTATTTGGCTCAAGACTATAAAGATTTTGCTTAAATAAAAATTATAAGATAGGTTTTTGATAGACTCTGTTTTCTTTCCACATGAATAGTATTCAAATAATACTTGTATCATATAAACTGTTATAAGATGATTTAATCTTCATTGCTATTTCTACTTCTTAAATCGGTAATTTTGACCCGACTTTTAACTCCAAAATGAAAAAAATTAATCCAAAAAAATATAACTTATCACCAAGGACTATACTGTTCAAAAAAAAAGATAGCATTATCATTATAATAGATAGAAAGAGCAGAATTATAATGAAAGATGGAGAAAGATTGCTAAAACAGGCTCAACAAATTAAAGAATTGGAGCCAACATCGAAGATAAAAATAGCAACCTCAGCCCCCATTTGCAGTAAAACAAAAGCGTACCTTGGTAACCAAAAAATTCCTTTTATGAGCATGTCGGTCCTTGAGTTTCCTTCATGATCTCTAAATATCTTTTACCACAAGACAAATTTATATCACGTGAAGTTTTTTCATTAGCCCTTCCTGTTATTTTATCAAACTTGAGCAGGGTTCTTATGAGTTTGATTGATGTTGCCATGGTAGGCAGGCTTGGCGCTGCGGCAATAGCCGCTACGGGGATGGGGGCAATGCTTTTTTGGGGCTCTCTTAGCGTCGTGATGGGAATCAGAACTGCTGTACAAACAGTTACTTCTAGAAGGCTTGGCCAAAAAAAAAATTATCAGTGTGGCACAGCTTTTCATAATGGCCTTATCATGGCTACCATCTATAGTGTCCCTGTATCAATATCTGGATGGTCACTTTCCAAAGAGTTTGTTCCATTTTTTATTCAAGATTCTTTAGGTACCTCACTTGCAGTTGATTATTGTTCCATCATTTTTTTGAGTCTAATCTTTTCATCCTATAGTTTTGTTTTTCAAGGGTTTTATAATGGAATTGAGAAGACAAAAATTCATTTAACCGTTACGGTAACCAGCAACTTAATAAATATATATCTAAATGCAGGTCTAATATATGGGACTCAAGGATTAGATAACTTTTTTTCTACAACAGTCCCTTTCCTTTCTTTTTTAAAACCTCTTTGGGGTTGGACTTTTTTTCCGTCATTAGGTGTAAAAGGTGCGGCTATATCAACTCTTGTTGCTTCAGCCTGGTTAGTTTTACATTATTCATTATTTCTATTTCAGGGAACTATCCGAGAAAAGTTTAAAGTTTTCTCTTTTTCATCGGATGTAAAAATGATGAAGCGCCAACTATCGTTAGCAATACCGCAAGGAATTCAAGAAATGATTATTGCTGGTGGGTGGTCTGCCTTTTATAAAATTATGGGGATTATAGGTCTAGTAGAGCTAGCAACCACTCAATTGATTTTTACAATAATGCATGCATCTTTCATGCCAGCAATAGGCGTTGGCCAAGCTTGTTCTACCCTAGTGGGAAAATATATGGGTGAAAAGAAAGTCGAGAAATCAGTTTCAAGCATAAAGGAGTCTGTCCGCCTATCTGAATATATTATGGGAACAATGGGTGCTCTTTTTATTTTGTTCCCAAAGTTTTTCCTTTATCTATTTACTTCAGATGACGAAATTATATCGCTTGGAATCTTCGGTCTAAGAATAGTTGGTTCTTTACAATTCATTGATGCAATTGGAATTACATTATGGTTTGCTCTATCAGGCGCAGGGAACACATTGTTTCCAGCGATGGTTGAATCAATTCTAATATGGGGAATCGTAGTCTTTGGAAGCTATATGGTCGGTGTGGTAATGAATGTTGGTTTCGTTGGTCCTTGGCTTCTGTTCCCTATTTACATGGGATTGTTTTCATCAATAATGGTATGGAAAATCAGAAAAGGGGACTGGAAAGAAATAGAAGTTTGATTTGATTTTTAAGTAAATTAGAAATTGGCATAAACCATAATTAAAGTGTGAAAATGACCGAAAAATATAAAGACACGGACCCTCAAGAAACTCAAGAGTGGGTAGAGTCTATAGAAGATGCTCTTGAGGAACATGGTTTCGAGCGAACTAGATTTCTGCTTGAAGAACTAATAGGTTTTGCTCAAGCTAAGGGTGCTCGACTTCCATTTAATACAAACACCCCATTTGTAAATACCATTCAAAGAAAGTTTCAACAAAGTTACCCTGGAGATCAAGAAATAGAGAGTTATATAGAGTCTTTGGTTAGGTGGAATGCAATGGCAATGGTTGTAAGAGGAAATACCGAATCCCCAGGGCTTGGAGGGCATATTTCCACTTACGCATCGGTTGCAACTCTTTATGAGGTTGGTTTTAATCATTTTTTTAGAGGGCCTGATCGTAAAGAAGGATCAGACCTTGTCTTTTTTCAGGGTCATTCGTCACCTGGAGTTTATTCTAGAGCTTTTCTTGAAGGCAGATTAACTAAAGAAGAATTAAAAAACTTTAGAAGAGAGCTCTCTGAAGAAGGCGGTCTATCCTCTTATCCGCATCCTTGGTTGATGCCAAACTTCTGGCAATTTGCTACAGTATCAATGGGTCTTGCTCCTGTTATGGCTATCTACCAAGCACGTTTTTTGAATTATTTAATTGACAGAAATCTTGTTAAGGACGAACAGAGAAAGGTATGGGCATTTCTTGGCGACGGGGAGATGGACGAGCCAGAGTCGAAAGGCGCACTTACTTTAGCCTCCAGAGAGGAATTAGATAATTTAATTTTTGTTATTAATTGTAATCTGCAAAGGTTGGATGGTCCAGTTAGAGGCAATGGAAATGTTATACAAGAATTGGAAGGAGCTTTCAGGGGGGCTGGTTGGAATGTTATAAAATTAATATGGGGCAGTGAATGGGATGAGCTTTTTGAAAAAGACACCTCAGGTAAGCTTTTAGAAAGGTTAGGAGAAATAGTAGATGGAGATTTGCTTAAATATGTAGTTGAAGATGGTGGCTACTTCAGAAAACATTTTTTTGGTAAATATCCTGAATTGCTTGAATTAGTAGCCCATTTAAGTGATGATGAATTAACAAAGTTAAAACTGGGAGGTCACGATCCAATAAAAGTATACAATGCGTACTTGAGTGCGGTCAATCATAAAGGTAGCCCAACCGTTGTTCTGGCGCGCACTATTAAAGGTTATGGTATGGGTGAAGCTGGTGAAGGGAGAAATATAACCCATAATCAAAAAAAATTAAATAAGAATGAACTTTTATATTTTAGAGATAGGTTTAATATTAAACTCTCTGATGATAAAGCTGTCCATGCTCCATTTTATGAGCTTGACCAGGATAGCGAAGAACTGGAATACCTGAAAACAAAAAGGGAAAAACTCGGTGGATATCTACCAGCTAGAATTGTTCCAAATATAAAAATGGAAATTCCGGATATTTCTATTTTCAAAGAACTTTTGAATGGAACCGGAGAAAGAGCAATTTCTACAACAATGGCTTTTGTAAGGTTACTTACAATTATCAGTAAAGATAAAAACATTGGTAAGCAGATAGTACCAATAATCCCTGATGAGGCAAGAACTTTTGGCATGGATCCCTTATTTCGCCAATTAGGAATTTACGCCCACAGAGGACAGCTATACGATCCAGTCGACTCAGATCAATTCCTTTACTATAAAGAGTCTAAAGATGGACAAATTCTTGAAGAAGGAATAAATGAAGCAGGTGCAATATCTTCTTTTATTGCCGCAGGCATGAGCTACACTACTAACGGCGTGCAGATGGTACCTTTCTATATTTACTATTCCATGTTTGGTTTTCAGAGAGTCTGGGATTTTATATGGGCAGCAGGGGACATGAGAGTCAGAGGATTTCTTTTAGGAGGTACTGCAGGCAGAACTACACTAAATGGAGAAGGTCTACAGCACCAAGATGGCCACAGTCATTTAGCCGCAGCTGCGACCCCAAACATAAAGGCATATGATTTAGCGTACGCTTATGAAATTGCGCTGGTAATTCACAGGGGAATTAAAGAAATGTTCCATGATCAGAAAGACGTGATTTATTACATTACGGTGGAGAATGAAAATTATATACACCCACCTTTGCCAGAAGGAGTTGAAGAAGACATTTTAAAAGGCTTATATAAAATCCACAGTACCCAGAACCCAAAAATTCGTCTTCTCGGCAGCGGTCCACTAATGGGTGAAATAATTGCGGCCTCAAAACTTTTAAAGGAAGACTGGGGTGTTGAGCCAGGGATTTGGAATGTTACCTCATTTAGCGAGCTCAGAAAAGATGCTGAAGAAGTAGACAGGTGGAATCTTGTACACCCAGATGAAGACCAACGAAAGTCGCACATTGAAAAATCATTAAGTAAAAACAGGGTCCCAACAGTGGTGGCCTCAGATTATGTGAAGATGTTAGCTGAACAAATTGCACCTTATGTCCCAGGTCCATATTATGCCCTTGGCACAGACGGTTTCGGGAGAAGCGATACAAGGGAAAACTTACGACGTTTTTTTGAGGTTGATCGTTATTATATTGTCTTAACTGCGATAAAAGCATTAGTTGCTGATAAAGAACTAGAAAAGACCGCAATAAAGAAAGCTATAGATAAATACAGTTTAGACCCAGAAAAACCAAACCCTAGAAATATGTAAAAACACTATGAATAAAGAGATAGTTCTTCCTGATCTTGGAGAAGGGATTGATTCTGCTGAGATAAGTGAAGTTGTTGTAAAAGAAGGAGACATTGTAGGTCCTGATGACATTAT
>MDTG01304344.1_pt1 | contig 21407 bp, 21 predicted proteins | sample 811421 | NCBI WGS metagenome assembly MDTG01 (sample SAMN05326645, study PRJNA326480) | marine metagenome | isolation source: seawater | place: Pacific Ocean: South East | collected 2011 | reverse complement strand
CCCTAGATCGCTATTTAGAATCTCTCTTCCTCTAAATCGGACGCTTATTTTAGTCTTATCTCCTCCAAGAATAAAGCTTTTTATTTTTTTTAACTTTATATTATAGTCTCCTTTGTCGGTTGACGGCCTAAATTTAATCTCCTTAACAGTATTTCTCTTGACTTTGCCTTTAGATGAAGAACTATTTTTCTTTTTACCAAATAAGAATTTTCCATAGTCTAAGAGTTTACAAACAACCGGTTGAGAACCATAAGGAGATACTTGCACTAAGTCTAAAGATTCCTTCTCAGCTTCTAAAAGAGCGTCCTCTATATTCACCAAGCCTTTTTTTATGCCATCTTTATCTATAAGCATTACTTCAGATGCTTTGATATTTTGATTAATTATGGCTTTATTTTTATTCTTATTTATTGTGATTTGCCTTGAAAAAATTAAATGGGGGAAGATGAAGATAGTAAACGGGGCTTCACATTTATGATTTTTTTATTCAACATTGATGTCGATTTTATAACAAAATATCTAGTTCGTAAATTTATTCATGGCTGAAGATTATAGTGATCCCAATTTCCATTATTTAACTCAAAAACATCTCGTGAATTTAGTCTAAATCTTTGACCCTCCCAAAATTCAAAATAGTAAGGAACAAAAGCATATCCTCCCCAATATTTTGGTCTTGCAGTAAGATCTGCTTCTCTCAGAGTATTTTTGTAATTTTCAACAACCGTATTATAGTTATCAACTTTTTTTGATTGTTCAGAACTAATAGCAAGTGCATTTTTTTCAAGCTGTCTTTTTTTAAAATGTTTATCTGAACAATTTGGAGACAACTTTGTGATTTCTGCTTTCATTCTAATTTGGACATTAATTGAATCCCAAAAAATCAAGGTTGATATTTGTTTATGACGTTCAAAAGCTTTTGCCTTCGGAGATTTATAATTTGTAAAAAAGATCCACTTATCTTCACAAATATATTTTAAATTTACATACCTAGAATCAACTTCTTTCTTATCTAAATCGTAAGAGCTTATTGCAATTGCATTAATAGAATTTTGGTTTGCATTTTTAGCCTTATCAAAATATTCACTGAACAAATTATAAGGTTTATTGTTAGGAATCTTTTTTATTTCAATCAATTAATATCCTCCACCTTTCAAAATAAGTTTTATGCCTTTCCAAATTATCCAGATATCTAATTTAAGAAGCTCGATTGGACCAGAATTAATGTAATTATCAATGTATTCATATTCATACTCTGCATTTCCCATTTCAGAAGTTCCTTTATTAATGTGACCTAATCCCAAAAGACCTCCTTTAAGAAGCTTCCTTGAAATATTTCCTTGCTGTAAATCTCTTTTATAATGGATAACTGCAAGAGGTCTTGGGCCAACAATACTCATGTCTCCCTTTAAAACACTCCAAAACTGAGGAATTTCATCAAGGTACCATTTCTTTACAAATGCTCCAGTTATAGTTCTTGATTCACCTAACCACTCAGCTGAGAATGCGCTCCATTCATGTTTTTTTGCTCCCTCTTTATCAATAAACTTTTCCTTTATAAGCCTTATTTTATATTTGTTAAAAGTCTTTCCTTGACTTACAGCATGATAATAAAAAAAAAGATTTCCCTTATTTTCCTGAATTAATATTCCCTCAATGATATAAGATAATTTAAGAAATATTAGGATTGGTAAGCATAAAAAAAGCAAAAAAGCAGATATTGTTTTATCAAAGATAATTTTTAAATATCTTTTCTTTAAAGGTTCTTTCATGTTAAAAATATGTTTATATTTTGCTTTGATTTCATCAGGTGGTGGCCTGTAAGGAAAAGCTTCTTTTGGTTCTTCTCTAGACATCATGATTTTTTAAAATCCATTCAATATTTTGTTTAATATATTTATGAACATCTTTCTGATTAAGAGCTTTTTTAAGATTCAACCATTCCCATTTTGAATGTTGTTGACTTTTATCACCCACTAGATCTAATTTTTCATAATCCAATTTAGATATTAATTGTAAATATGGGATATTAATGTAGTGCGTTGAAATATCTTCATCGAAAGCACTTTTTGAATAAAAATGATCCCAAATACCCATAAAAAAAAATTCTTCTGTATTAGATAATCTCATATTAAGTTCATCATAATATATTCTTATAAGTGCATTATTGAAAGATTCGTTTTTTCTTATTCTCCCTCCAGGAGTAAATAAATAGTCTTTTGCTGGCTCATTATTTCTTCTACCTAAAAGAATTTTCTTTTCAAAGACAATACAAAAATCTATAGATATGAGAGGCAACATTGAAACAGCTTTAGAAAAATCTTTTTTATCTAAGATATCTTTATCTTGCATCTTTCACAAAGGTATTAAAAAAATTGCGAAGTATTGTATTTTTGTCAAGATTCATATGTGCATATTTTTTTGCAATCAGGTTTGGTGTAGGCATTTCAAGTGACTTTTTAATAGCAATTACAAGATGTTTGTAAGATTCCGGTTCACAACAAATAGCAATTCCTGAAAAATCATTACACAAATCTCCAAGTGTTGTATTTTTTTCTGCTGTGATAACAGCATTACCTCCAACTGCAAGAATATTTGTCAGTTTGGAGGGAAGCATTAAGTCAGCAACTCCTTTTTTTTGAATCACTAAATGAGTTGATGCGGAAGCTAAAAGATCTGGAAGCAATTCATATGGTTGAAGTGGATGAAAAGAAATATTTGCTAATCCATATTCCTTTGAAAGTTTAATTAATTTTTCTTTGGAAGAGCCCTCTCCAACCATCATAAAATGCAACTTTTTGTCACTTTCTAATTCTTTTGCTGCATCTAAAATGATCTCCAAACCTTGTTTATTACCCATATTTCCTGAATAAAGAATGATCTTTTTTTCTGAATCAATTTTTAGTCTTGATAAAAGGTCCTTATTAAATAATGCTTCATGCAAATGCTCCAATTCGCACCAATTAGGGAAAAGTATAATTTTTTCTTTTTTGATCCCCTTTTGTACAAGTTTTTGTACCATGCCACTTGATATTGTTGAAACATATGTATAATTTTCATAAATTTTTTTTTCAATAAAAAAAATAAGTTTTTTATATAAATATTTTTCTTTAATAGATGATTTTTTAAATAATCCAAACATTGCATCTATTTCAAAATCTTGAATATGGATTATGGATCTTGACCCAGTTATTTTCGCAAAAATAATAGTATTTAGAGCACAAAATAATGTAGGTGACACATGAATAATAATATTTGGTTTCCATAAGGTTTTATAAAAAAGAGCAAAAAAAGATGAAATAGAAAATGATATTAAGTGAATTATTCTCTTTAATTTATTAGGTCTTCTTGGAACAAATAAGGGGCATCGAATAATCTGAGTTCCATTTCTAAACTCCTTTGAGAAAAAATACTTTTTATAGCCATCATGTATTTTCCATTCAGGATAATAAGGTGGAGCAGAAATAGCAACAACTTCATTTCCATTAGCAGCAAACCAGTCCGACATTTCTCCGGTATATTTACCAATGCCAGTTAATTCAGGACTATTATTTATTCCATAAATTAAAATCTTCATTAAATTTTTTTTATTGAATTTAGGTTTTCCTTAAACCAATCATATGTTGAACATAATCCGTCTTTAAGAGATATTGTCGGTTCCCAACCCAATAGTTTTAACTTAGTTGTATCCAATAATTTTCTTGGAGTTCCATCAGGTTTTGATAAATCAAAATTTATATCTCCTTTGAAATTTGTAACTTCTGATATTAGGCAAGCTAGTTCCTTAATTGAAATATCTTTTCCCCATCCAACGTTTACATGAGATCCATTAACTTTTTCATGAAAATAATCTTTTTCAAGATTCATCAAATGTACCGAGGCTTTTGCTAAATCAGAGACATGCATAAATTCTCTTTTAGGCTTGCCAGAGCCCCAAATCACAATTTCATCTAAATTTGCTAATTTGGCAGAATGAAATCGAGTAATTAAACTTGGAATCACATGACTATTTTCATGGTGGAAATTATCATTTGGACCATATAAGTTTGTTGGCATAATACTTCTATAATCCCGTCCATATTGTTTGTTGAAACTTTCGCATAATTTTAGTCCTGTAATTTTAGCAATTGCATATGCTTCATTAGTTTCTTCAAGTGATCCTGTCATTAAATATTCTTCTTTAATTGGTTGTTTGGAAAACTTTGGATAAATACATGATGAACCTAAAAAAAGTATTTTATTAATTTCTGCATGGTTTGCTGAATTCATAATATTTGACTGAATCATTAAATTTTCATAAATAAAGTCAGCAGGATATCTTTGATTAGCAAAAATACCACCAACCTTTGCAGCAGCTAAATATATTTGATCTACTTGATTTTTTTTAAAAAAATTTCTGACATCATTTTGATCTAGAAGATTTAGGTCAGACTTTTCTACTGTAATTATATTTAAATCTTGGTCAGATCTTTTTAATTGATCATGAATAGCTCCGCCAACCATACCGTTGTGCCCTGCTATAAAAATATTCATTTTTTAATCTAATTAACTGTATTAAATCCGTGTTTGCTTAAAAGTAAATTTCTCTTTGCCTTTAATAAATCTTCTTTAATCATTTCACTACACATTTCCTTGATAGTTATAGATGGCTCCCAACCAAGTTTTTTCTTAGCTTTAGTTGGATCACCAAGAAGAGCATCTACCTCTGCTGCCCTTAAGTACTTGGGATCAATTTTAATAATTTCATCCCCAATTTTTAGTATTGAGTCATTGTTAGATATACTTTTTACAGTCCCAACCTCATCAACTCCTTTTCCATTGAACTCAATCTCAATTCCTAGCTCCTCTGCTGACCATTTAATAAATTGTCTTACAGAGTAGTGATTTCCTGTAGCAACAACATAATCATCTGGTTTATCTTGTTGTAACATTAACCATTGCATTTCAACATAATCTTTTGCATGCCCCCAATCTCTTTTGGAATCGATATTCCCCATGTATAAGCATTTCTGAAGACCAAGAGAAATATTAGCAAGACCTCTTGTTATTTTTCTTGTAACAAATGTCTCACCTCTTCTAGGTGATTCGTGATTAAATAATATCCCATTACAAGTAAACATGTTATATGCCTCTCTATAATTGACAACAATCCAGTAAGCATACAGTTTTGCAACAGCATAAGGTGATCTTGGGTGGAAGGGAGTATTTTCATTTTGAGGTGTCTCCTTTACTTTTCCATAAAGCTCTGAGGTTGATGCTTGATAAAATTTTACTTTTTTTTCAAGGCCTAAAAATCTTATTGCTTCTAGTATTCTCAATGTCCCAATTGCATCTATATCAGAGGTATATTCTGGAAGTTCAAAACTAACGGCAACATGACTTTGCGCTGCAAGATTATAGATCTCATCTGGCTGGATATCATTGATAATCTTTGTTATGTTTAAGCTATCAGATAAATCACCATAGTGAAGAATAAAGTTTTTATTTTCAATTTGTGGATCTTGATAGATATGGTCAACTCTTTGGGTGTTAAGAGATGAAGACCTTCTTTTTATTCCATGCACGACATAATTTTTTTTAATTAAAAACTCTGCAAGATAAGATCCATCTTGCCCAGTTACTCCAGTTATTAATGCTGTTTTCATTAAATAAACTCCTAAAAATATATTAAATAATGATAGAGGTCTTTATTGCCGATTTAAAAACAAAAAATCTCCTTGAATTGGATTATTTTTTTTATCATAACTAATATTATAAACTCCATCCAAAATAAAATTCCTTTCAATCAAAAATTTAATTAGATCATTAATTTGTGATTGATTTTTATAAAGCTCAACAAAAGAACTTTCTACATATACAAATTTAGATTTAGTCAAAATTTTTTCTGACCCTTTTAATACCTCTAGCTCAAACCCCTGAACATCTATTTTTATTAGAATTTCTTCTTGCAGTTGATCAGAATTCATCTCTTTATCAAGCATAATTAAATTTACAATCTCTGTTTTTTTCTTGTAAGTGCCCGGAAAAATTAATTCTTGTTTTTTTGTAATCTCTAAAATAGATGATGAATCCTCTTGCTTTGAAACATTTATTTGTATTTTTCCAGAATCATTTCCAACAGCAGAATTCGTAAGATAAACATTGCCATTATTTTTAAATATTTTATTTAGAATAGAAAAAGGTGATTTAATTGGTTCAAAACAAAATATGTCGGCACCTGGATAGAAATAATTTGCAAATAAAGCAAATTGTCCTTTATTAGCACCTATGTCAATTATTGTTTTAACTTTTCTAGTTTTTTGGAGTATTGCTCTATGTTCAAGACCTGGAGCTGTGCCATATAAGAAGAGGGCTTTGTACCAAGCAAAGTTAAAAGATATTAAAATCTTAAAGAGTTTGTATATTTTTGATTTAGACAAAATTAAACTATTTTCTTAGATAATGATACCTGTTTTTCTATCCATGGATATGTTTGTGCTAGCCCGTCTTTTAAAGGCCTGGTTGGTGACCAATCAAGTTTTTTCTTAATCAATTTATTATCTGAATTTCTACCTGCAACACCTAATGGTCCATCAATGTGAATAAGTTCTAGGTTTTTTCCAGCAATATCCATTACCATCTTAGCAAGATCATTAATTGAAATCATTTGGTCAGAGCCGATATTAAATGGTCCAGTAAGATTAGATTTCATTAATCTTAAAACACCCTCAATACACTCATCAACGTGAAGGAATGATCTTGTTTGATTCCCATCTCCCCATATTTCAATTGATCCCCCATCGTGAGCTTCTGCAACTTTTCTGCACATAGCAGCAGGTGCTTTCTCTCTTCCACCACACCATGTTCCCTCCTCTCCGAATATATTATGAAATCTGGCAACTTTGACATCCATTTTTTTATTTCTACCAAATGCAAAAAATAATCTTTCACTAAATAATTTTTCCCATCCATACTCACTATCTGGATTTGCTGGATAAGCAGAATCCTCAGAGCAATTAGGATTTTTGGGGTCCATCTGGTTATGTTCTGGATACATACATGCTGATGATGAGTAAAAGATTTTTTTTATATTTCTTTTATGGCAAATGTCTAAGATATTTAGATTAATTAAAGCTGAATTATGCATAATATCTGCATCATTTTCTCCTGTGAAAACAAATCCAGCACCTCCCATGTCAGCAGCTAATTGATAAGTCTCATCAAAATCTTGGTCAAGAGCTTGCTCGCAAATTTGAATGTCTCTCAGATCACCAACTATGAAATCATCAGCAAGGGTATCAGAAAATTCTGGAATCTTTAAATCAACACCTCTTACCCAAAATCCATCATTTTTTAACCTTTTTACTAGGTGGGATCCAATAAATCCTCCAGCTCCACATACCAATGCTTTTTTCATAAAAACCTCAAAATAAATTTTAACATGTTATGTGTAAAAAAATTTTTTTATTGCTGGGGGATCAATTCTTTGATGCAATTAATAATCTTCTTTTCGTCATGCTCCCATTTATATCCATCAATCATAGCTTTTCTAGCATTTACCGAGCATTTAGACCTTGAGTCACTATCTTTTATTATTTCAATTATTTGTTTGCTTGCTTTCTCTTTTGAATTACTAATGATGTATCCACATTTCTCTTTGTTGATTATTCTTTTTAAAGGATTTAAATTAGTTGAAATTACAGGAATGCCCATGGACATATAATCAAATATCTTATTGGGAATAGTATGATTTGTTAATTTACATTCTTTGTGAAAAATAATTCCCAAATCTCCTTTAGCTAAAGCATGATACTTTTTTGAACTACTAATCCAACCTTTGAATAAAATTTTATTTTGTAAGTTCATTTGAACTGACTTTTGTTCAAGAGTTCTTTTATAAGGGCCGTCACCAAAAATAACTAAGCAAACGTTTGGAAGTTCTTCTTTTATAAGATCAATTAAATCAATAGCAAAATCTAAGCCTCTTATATTATCAATCAACCCAAAAGATATTAACTGCAAGGGTTTTTCATTCAAACTATATTTCTTAATTCTTATGCTTGGATAATTTTTCCAAGAATCATCAATGGGATTATTTGAAATAACTTCAATGTGATTATTTATATTAGTCAATCTCTCCATGTTTTCTTTTGCAACGACCCAGACAGAATCAGCAAGATATACTGAAAATGTCTCCAGAATTGATATCAGTGTGACATTTCTCGTGATGTAATGGATTAATTTTTGCTTCCCTATAACTTCCATCATTCCGGGATAATGCTCGCCAATATCTAAGATAATTTTTTTATTTAACAGTTTTGCTGCAATGTAAGCTGGCAAAAATAATCTTAAATCTCTCACAATAATTAAATTAACATATGAATTTTTAAATTTTTTAAAAAGCCAAAAAAACCATACAGGATTTATAGGTATTGGAGCATTCCAAAGGTTTTGTAAAAAATTTAATTCCCTGTTTGATTTTGCACATAAAAAGAAATCTTTAAAATTTTTTTGCTTATTGGCGTTTAAATTTGGGCAAAAGACTGTTGTTTTAAAACCTTCCTTGCAAAATAAATTTATAAATTTTGTGATTCTCACCTCAATATCAGTTGGATAGTTGTGGTGAGTAACAACCCCTATGTGAATTTGATCACTTACTATCATTGTCAAATCTTATAGCTGTTACAAATCCTTTAGTAACTATGTATGGCCATGTAAGATTATTAATTATTGCAACGCAAATAAAACCAAAAATTATGGCATCAATACCAAAAATTTTTATTGAAAAACTTGTCATTAAAGCTCCTAGTAAAAGAAAAGAATTATTCCAGATATATAGAATTTTAAAAAAATTTAAAATCGATTGTTGTAAATTATTTGAAAAAGAGGTGGAGTATGTTTCAGGATTTGAATTTTTTTCATCATCCCAGCCAAAATAATATCTATATTCGAGCCACATTAATCTGCCAAAGGCTGTTAAAGCAAAAAGAATGAACCCAACAAAAGACTCTGTTTGATTAAAAATTCCAAAGGCAAAACAAAGTCCAAATATGTTTGAAGGTCTAGAGGACCATGTATCAATAAATTGTTCAAGCAATGGACCCAAATAACTTTTTTGATTTTTATATCTGGCAAGATCTCCATCAACATGATCTAGGGTTTCAAAAATGTAAAATAAGATTACGCCCAAAAATAGACTTGACTTATCTCCTTGGAAAAATAAATACAAGGCAAAAATTACTATGATCATTCTTAAAATGCTTACATGGTTGGGCGTGATGGGAGTCCACGCAATGGATCTGACAATAATGGTTGACAAAAACCTAAAAATAGACTGAACTGCATTGTCAGGCTTTGTAATGAATTCAAATTTTTTAAAAATGCCCATTAATTAAATAAATTTTTCAGGAAGACTTTGAGGGGATATGGTCTCTAATATTGGATTTTTATATTCCAGTTTTATTGTTTCATTTTTTTTTAGATCCTCAATAAAGAATGATCCAATAATCCTATAGAAATATAAAATCCCTCTATCAAACAATCTCAATAAATGATGCAATCTTGAGAACGAGGCACCAAATTTCATTCTTATCTTTTTAGCTTCATTGCTTTGGTTTGCGTTTTGCCCTACTCCTTTTGCATCATCATGAAGTCTTTCTGCTGCAATAAAAAGAGATATTTTTTTAAACTTAAAACCTGCTTTGTATGATTTTAACCAAAGTTCTAAATCCAAACCATAATGTAAATCTTCATTTAATTTAAATTTTGCAATCAATTCTTTTGTAAAAAATGTTGCTGGTTGAGAAATATAACCAATTCTCAATAATCTTCCGAATGAAAAATTAGGTCTTCGGTAAGCTCTAAGGAATTTATTATTGTGATCGATTTCAATGAAATCACCATAGATTAAATCAAAGTCAGAATTTTGAATAAATGCTGATACCATTTTTTGCACTGCACGCTTATCAATTAATACATCATCTGAGTTCAGAAATGTTAGAACTTCTCCGGATGATAGGGAAAATCCTTTATTAATAGCATTTGGCTGTCCCGAATCCTTTTCAGATAGCCAAAAAATTTTTTTATCATATTTTTTTAAGACTTTAATGGTTTCATCTGTGGATTTTCCATCACAAACAATAATTTCGATATTTTTATAAGTTTGATTTAAGATCGACAAGATCGTATCTTCAATGAATCTTCCTTGATTATAAGAAGGGATGATGATTGAAACTAATGGTTCCTTACTTGATAAGATCACTTTTTTGAATTCCCCAAATGTGCTCGCAACTATAGTTAGAATTATAAAGATAATCAAAAATTATCGCTATTGGTGTAAATAAGTAGAGAAAATAGAAAACTTTCTTTCCAAATCTATTTTGAAAAATTAACGAGATCTCCCACAAGAAACTGCCAAAAAAACCTGGAGAAGTTTTTTTGGATGTAACTTGAAAACCACTCTTCTGAATTAGATCTAATAACTCCTTGTCTGAAAAAAAACCATTTTTATAGATTGCCCCAAAATTGTCTCTCAATGATTCAAGATAATCCTCATAGACCTTAGGAATATTAAAAATATTTAAAAATTTATAGTTTGAAAAAAATTTATGTAATTTCGGCAAAAATTTATACTCATTTGGTGCAGATATAATAATTAATCCATCACTTTTTAATAATCTTTTACATTCTTTTAATAAATCATCTGGATTGGCAACCATCTGAATAATACTTGATAAAATTATTAAATCAGCTATTCCCTCTTCGAGGGGGAGTTCTTTTTGGGCATCAGCTTCAATTGTTAAAATTTTCATCTTTTCAGCATTTTTAATTGTTTGCTCATCAAAATCGATATCAATAGCAATTATTTTTTTTGGATTAAATGAATTTAGTTTTTCAGTAAAATAGAGAGATCCTGCCCCAATATCAAGAAATGTTCCTTTTCTTGTTTTTTTGATCAATTGTTCCAAAACAATCCATTGAATTTTTCTGATAAAGTTTGGTCTCCCAATTAAAGAGATAGTAAATTTTTTTAAAAATTTTTTCATTTTCATAATTTTTCAGGTGGTCTGACAAATATTAGAGAATAAACAAATGGTGTTGCTGCAATAGACTGAGCAAGAAGAAGGGTTAAAAAGACAGGAGAAAGTATTAAGAATCTCCTTCGAAAAAGTCTATCAAAAGAAAACCGAAAGCCTGACATTAATACTATTTGAAGAAGAAATCCAATGACACCAATTGATCCTATATTTGCTATAAGATTTACACCGGTATTTTCAGTTTTGGCACTATACATGCCCTCACCAAAAGGTTTATTTATGGTTTTTTTAAGACCCAATATCAAGGCATCTGATCTTCTATCAACACTATCTGAATAACCTTCAGTGTTTGCTTTGTATGATAATCCCACAATTGGTGCTTGAAAAGTTGCGTAAAGAGATATAACAGAAAGAAATAATAATGAAAATGTTCTAAACATTGTAATTTTATTTTTTAATAGATAAATTCCGATAATACTTGTAAGAAATACAAAATAACCACTTGTTGAAAATGATAAAACTATCCCAAAAACTATCCCGATCATTATTTTTTTTGAAGCATTCGACATTGCACCGTAAACATATGAATAGCAACAGATTGCTGCAAATATTCCAGATTCTCTAAAAAATCCACTGAATCTATACAAGGAAAAAAAATCAGAATTAAAGATGTAATCATATGTCATACTAAATGGAAAATATATTTGTCCAGCCTCAACTATATCTCCCGTATGAGGATAATCATTCATTTGATAATTAAAGATTAAAAAATTATCAGGTTCACTTATATTGAATAAAATTAATGTGGCTAAACTCGACCAGCCAAAAAATGATAAAAGATAGAGAAGGTATGAAAAAAAAAATTTGTTATTTTCGACATCAATTAAAAAAATTAAGAAACATACAAAAATTATTATTTGTGATAATAAATCACCCACTAAAAAACTTAGATTTGAATTTCCTTCAATTAAACTTATTGAAGTCTCATAACCAATAAAAAGAAGAAAAATTATTAGAGGAATTAGATTTGAGCTAATGGAATTCCAACTAATTTTTTTACTCAAACTCAAAAATAAGTAAAGTCCTGTTGTTGAAACAGTTAATACTAGTCCAATTTCAGTGAAGTTTGATCCAAGAGCAGAAGGTCTTACAAAAAACGCACAGATTAAAAACAAAACTGAGAATATTTTAGATAAACTTATGCTCATTTTTTTGAAGTCATAAGAAGTTTTATTCGATAAAAGAGTTTTTTATTTAATCTGAATTCAAATCTATTGTTATTAAAAACATAATTCCTAAGAATCTTAACAAAATCAATAAAAAGAATTGTTGCCAACCATAACATTCCAAATAACAACCAAAAACCTCCTAGATAGACAAAAACACCAAACATAAAAAAACTATGCATATTAACCTTGAGAAAAACCTCATTAAAAACCGAAGAGAAGCTCCAATTAATTTTTGTGCTTTTCAAATTATTATGGGGGATAAATATATGAAGAATAAAATCACTCAGCACTTGCAAGGTTATTGCAATTACTCCTAGCTGAAAAAGAAAGGTTTCATTATAAATTGAAAGACATATTGCAATTAACAAAATTAATTTCACTCGATCAGAAATCATGTCAAACAAGTATCCGAAGTGACTTACTTTTTTTGTAATTCTTGCTAGAGTCCCATCAGCATAATCAAGGATACAACTTAAAGACCAAAAAAAGGTAAATAAATAGTTTGTATTTACGTAGAGGAAATAAATTGAGACAAGACCACTAAAAAAACCAGTTAATGTTAATAAATTCGGATGTAAATTAAATTTTATTGAAAATTTCACAATTGGTAATGAAAGTAATCTTAGAAAAACTACTACAAAATTATATTTTTCTACTTCTTGAATAAACCCTTTTTGTTGAATGCGATCTAAAAAACTCATAAAGTAAAATCTTCATTCTTTTTAATTAGTCTCATAATACTGATCCAATTAGATGTAACCCTAAAGTATTTATATCCAAGACTAAAGGAAAATAACAAGTAAATAAAAAAATTCAAAAACAATAGTGATATTTCAAAAATATAGTTTTGACTAAAAATAAATTCAAAAAAATAATTCAATAATAATATGATCAAGGAATTTAATCCTAGTAAAAAAATAAAATCAAAAATATATTTAATATTTTTGATTTTTAAGATTCTTCTTACTGTAAATATTTTTATAAAAATCCTTATCAAGGCATCAGGTAGCCTGCACAGTGCTGCTCCTATCACACCAAAATTTGGAATAAGAATTAAAGAACTTACAAACATGATAGAGGCAGAAATCAAAGAAATAAGAGTTTGAATTTTTACCTTGCCGATACCATTAAAAATGTAGAAAGTAGAAATACTATTAATTGAAAAAATTCCATAAATAAAAATCAGAATAGCAAAGGTGCTGCTTGAATTACTAGCAATCTCTTTGCCCACCCAAACTTCTAAAATTTGATATGAGTAAATGCAAATAAAAATCATCGGTATACATACGATAAATGTGATGGCACTATCAGATAGTTTGAAAATCTTTCTTGTTTCCAGCCCGATACCTGATTTTGCATTCACTCGACTTATTAAAGGGAATAAAGTGTGAGATGCTGCCGCATAAATTGAATGGAGGTTTTGTGCAACTTGTAAGCAAACACCATAAAATGCTAGTGTCGTCATTCCAAAGAAATAAGAAAGAATAAATTTATCTGCATTAGCGTAAAAAAGTCCAGAAAGACCCTGTAACCAACTCATCCCTGAAAAAGTATAAATTTCTCTAAAAGCATCATTAAAAAAAAATGGGTATAAAGTTTTTTTAAAAGTAATGCTTGAAAAAATGAATAGCAAAATAATTCCACCCAAGCATGTAAATAAAGTTGACAACATCATTTCAAATAGACCTAAACCAGAAAGAACACAAATAATCATTACTGAAAGATTAAGAACTTTTGTTGTGATTGTAATTTTTCCAGCTAAATTATATTTGCCTAAAGATCTCATTGTTGCAATGTAAATTGTTTCCAGCAGTTTTAAAGGGATTATTAGTGTGCTAACTAAAAGAATATGATCAACTTTTTCAATCTTATCTAATTCGAAGGCAAATTTAATATTATCTAAATTAAAAAAAATTAGAATAAATGCAAAAAAGCCTGCTATTAATGAACAAAAACTGAGGGTTTGTTGTATTCTTGATGCCATTCCGATATTTTTAATCTCTAAATGATGAGAAAGATACTTAATTGCTGTATCTCCAAACCCTAAATTGAAAAAAGCATTAATACCTACAATGGAAGTAACAAATAGATAAAAGCCATAGACCTCTGTCCCCAGTCCTTCTAAAAATATAGGTACAGAAATTAGCATTCCTATTGGTAAAGCTAAAAAATCAAGAATGCTCCAAAAAATATTTCTTTTAATATTCATTTTCTAAATCTATCTGAAATTGATAAATCTCTAAAATAATATGATCTTACTTCATCAGGACAATTACTTGTTAAGATCAATCGCTTAATAGAAGCATCTATAAAAAATTTTGAATTCCAATTATAAAAATCCATCCCCCCATAATAACCCCATATGGGAATACTACTTGGAAATGCTCCTTGTAAGATATTTTTATTAGTACACTGGTATTGATAAAGTCTTACCATAACTCGATCAGCTGCATTGAAAAATTCTTGTGATTCATCAAAATTTGCAAGATCATAAAAAATTCCTGCAAGTTGAGCTAATCCTGTTACACAATATTCATAATTAGTAACTTCCCAATCAGATGAATATTGTGAAAAAAGTAACCCATCATGATTTAGAATTGAAAGTAATTTATTAGCACTAATTCTTAATTCATCCAGCCACTTTGTGTCTTTTGTTATTTTGTACGCATCTGAAAAACCTTCGAGTACATAGATTATTGTATGTAAGATAGAGTCTTCACCATCTCTAAATTCAGAATATCTAAAAAAATTATTCTGTTTTCTTTGAGATAATGCCCAATTAAGATTATTTTTTGCTGCTTCTTTGAATTTTTCATTATCAAGAATATATCCTGATAGCAATAATGCTGAAGCTACTCTGGTGTAATAAGAGTGTGGACGAGCATTATATGAATATTTAACCCAACTTCCATTGAGTTCCTGAACACTTATAAGCCAATTACATGCTCTTTCAATAGAATCCAAAAATCTTGGGTCTGATGTCTTTTCAAACATAAAATTTAATCCAATTAGAACTTGACCTGTATCAAATACTTGAGGCTCTTTTTTATCAATATCTGTATAAAAACCATTTTCATTTTGAATACCTATTAACCACTCCGATGCTTTTTTTGCACTCTCAATAAATTTTTGATTATTTAGAAGGATTCCAGAACAATGCATTGACGGAATGATATAACCAGTTGTTTCAATATAAGGTTTATCCCATCCATTAATGAGGCTGTATTTTCTTGAATAGCCAGATCTTCTTTTCTGATTTTGTGATTTTAAAAGCCAATTTGCTGCCAGATCTAAACTTTCCTGATAATGAGATTTAGAAGGCCTCCTAATGTCTGCTATGGTGCTAAGGGTAAGAATTGGTTGACAAAAAAAGCCCAAAAGAAACTTAACAATTTTTTTCATTTTGTTGAATTTCTTCTGAAATAATTTTTACAATTTGGTCTGATGTATCTCCATTTCCATAAGGATTTTGTTTTGATTTTATTGCTTTAAAAGTTTTCTCACATGTGATTAATTCTTGTGCAGATTCAACAATAGTGTTTACTTCTGTGCCAACTATCTTTGCAGTTCCATCTTTAACTGCTTCAGGTCTCTCTGTAGTATTTCTCATTACAAGGACCGGTTTTTTAAGAGAGGGTGCCTCCTCTTGGATTCCACCTGAATCGGTAATAATGAAAAAAGATTCTTTCATCAAATAAACAAAAACTTCATAAGAAAGAGGTTGTAGTAGATAAATATTCTTCGTATGACCTAAAATTTTCGTAACTGGGTTAAGAACATTTGGATTTAAATGAACAGGATAAACAATGTCTATAGTTGGATTTTTTTCTGCAATTATCTTCAAAGCATTGCAGATATTTTTAAAGCCATCTCCGAAACTCTCTCTTCTGTGACCAGTAACTAAAATATACCTTTTTTCTGATTTAATTGGATATTGTTTTGATAATTCTTGAATAATTTTTTTTTGAATATAATTATTATTATGAATTTTATCTATTGTAAAATTTAAAGCATCAATAACTGAATTCCCAGTAATCCAAATATTTTTTCTTCCCTCTCTTTCCAAATTTTTCTTACTGAGCAGAGTTGGTGCAAAATTAAAGTCACTGAGGACCGCAGTAATTTGTCTTTGTGCCTCTTCAGGCCATGGCGACTTTAAGTCAAAGGTCCTCAGTCCTGCTTCAATATGACCAATCCTTATATTCATGTAAAATGCACTAAGTGCTGCAGCAGTGGAAGTACAAGTATCACCATGCACAAGAACAACATTTGGTAAGAAATCGCAATAAACTTTTTCTAATTTAGACATTACATTTGTGGAGACATCAATTAAGTTTTGACCCTCTGTCATTACGTCTAAGTCATATTCTGGATTTATTTCAAAAAAATCTAAGACCTGATCTAACATTTTTCTATGCTGGGCAGTAACACACACTTTGACATCAAATTTCTTATTTTGTTTTTTTAACGCATGAAATATTGGTGCCATCTTGATTGCTTCCGGTCTCGTTCCGAAAACTAAAAGGATTCTAATTTTATTTTGCTTCATATTATTAAAGGAAAACTATTTATAAATTAAAAATTTCATTTACATCGCTAATATCAAATGTTACTGGGTTATTATTCATTCTTTCCTTATTTACTAAACGAGACAATTCATACCTTTGTGGTCTTGAAAAGTTAAAATCTGATAAGCATCTTTTTTCAATTCCCATTTTTTCTAGAAATGAGTCAAAGTAAGTCTCTATTTCATCATTGGTATTTATTGAAAATATATCTTTAAGATTTTCCATTACATCGTATAGGTCTTCATATGTCTTATTTTTAGATTTTTTCTTTTTTAAATTAAAAGCATGTATTTTAAAAATTTTTGGTAAAGTTAACCATACGGAGTGACCATGTGGAATATCATATTTCATCGAAAAACCATAGGACCATGCATGTGCAGAAGTAGTTTTTGAGATATTAATTGCTTTTCCAGCTAAATTTGCTGCCTCAAGCATTTTTTGTGCATAGGCAAAATTATTTTCAGAATTAATAAATTTTTCAGCAACCTTTAAAGAAATTTCAAGCGACTCATAAGCAAATTGTTTGCTTTTTTTCGAAGAGTTTATAGCCCACGCACTTTCTATAGATTGAGAAACTGAGTCTAAAACATTGCATGCTTTCTGGTATTTTGATGCTGAAACCGAAAGACGTCCGTCAAGTAAAACAGATGAAGGAGTCAATGAGAGATGAGCCACAGAAAATTTTAACGAATCCATGTATACAACAGCAAAATGAGTTGCTTCACTTCCTGACCCAGCTGTAGTTGGAATCGCAATTATGGGTATGTTGTTATCAGAAATTTTTTTTAAACCTTCTACAATATCTTTTGCTTCTTCTCTCCTGTTATAAAAAACTTTTATCAATTTACCCATATCAATGACACTTCCCCCACCTATGCAAATAATCATATCTATTGAGTTTTGTTCAGCAATCAAAGCCCCTTTGAGTGCATCACTAAATTTCGGATTTATATCAAATTCATTAAAAACTATAAAATCTATGTTATACAAACTTTTTTCAATTATCTCCTTTGCTCCACTCAAGACAAAAGAATTTCTACCAGTCACTAGCATAACTTTTTGACAAGAATAGTTTTTTAATACTTTTCTTATTTCAGAAAGACACCCTAATTCTGAAAAAAACATTATTAAGGATTTTTATTTTCTTTATGTATAAAATTCATAATTGATTCTTTATTTTCAATTGGTGATGTTGTAGGTCTTCCAATATCTTTTCTATTTCCAGGTCTTACTTTAATTTCAATAAAATAGGGTCCGTCATATAAATTTATTTCTGTCATTATCTCTTTTATCATTTTTTTTGAGTCAATGCTTATGACTTTTTGATAGCCTGAGGCCTTTGCTATAGCGCAGAAATTTATTTCAAAGCCTACAGTGGGTTGTCCACCAACCGAATCATGGACACCATTATTCAATAAAATATGGACAAGATTTGTTATGGGTGATTGTCCGATTATGGGCATTCCTCCCATATGCATTATTGCTGCTCCATCACCATCTAGACAATAAACTAATCTACTTGGGTTAGTTTGAGAAAGTCCAAGTGCAATTTGATTGGCATGACCCATGCCCCCCACAGTTAAAAAATCTTTTTGATGACTTTGATTTTTAAAAACCCTATATTCAAATAATTCTCTTGAAGCCATTCCAGTAGTGCAGATAATACAACTTTTCTCATGAATATTTTCAACAACCTCTTTTATTGCATCCTCTCTTCCTAGTTCAAATGGTGTTTTCTTTTTATCTATTGAATATTCATTAAAAGTATTTTTTTGGATAATTATTGCTACTGGACAGTTTTTTTTACTTGCCAATTCAATTATTTCCTTTGTCTGAAGAAGAGCTTGGTCCTGTTTTTTGCTCAAAATGGTATAAGGTATATCCATTGCTGCCAGGATATCATTCATGACACGTCCTTGATGAACATGTTGTGGTTCATCTTTTATGCCTGGTTCACCTCTCCAACCTATCATCAAAATCATGGGAATTCCATAAACTTCAGGACTTGCAAGAGAAATCAAAGGGTTTATTACATTTCCTAGTCCTGAATTTTGGAGATAAATTAGTGGAATTTTTTTTGTACCTAAGTAGTTGCCAATACCTAAAGCAACTGCTCCACCCTCATTTGCTGAAATTATGTGATTTTCCTTTCTACATTTATCAGTCACACAAGCACAAAAGTGTTTCAAAAGTGAGTCTGGCACACCAGAAAAAAAATTAATTTCATTTTCCCTTAGATAATCCAGATATACTTCAGGATCGATCATTATTTAGTGCCAGGTATAAGTTCTAAAATTTCTTTTATTGAAAGTAATGAATCTTCACATTCGAGTGTTCTTCCATGATTCAAAATTGATTTAGCAGTATTTACCATCGCAGGATATGCACTTCTCAACAAATGATTTGCATATATTACAATGTCTACCCCATAGGAAATAAACTCCTCTTCAGTGACTGAATTGAAACTGGATGGAACAACCACTAATGGTTTCCTATTTTGAAATTTGTTATAAATGGTACAAAATTCAAAAATTTCGTTGGGATCCTTTTTTCTACTGTGAATCATTATTCCATCACATCCAGCCTCTAAATATGCTTTTGCTCTCTCAATTGCATCATCAATACCTTTTTCAAGAATCAAACTTTCTATCCTTGCTATTATCATAAAATCCTCAGTAGCTTGCACAGATTTTCCTGCAATTATCTTGTTACAGAAATTTTCTATAGTATCTTGAGTTTGATTAACTTCATTACCAAATAATGAATTTTTCTTTAGACCTGTCTTGTCCTCGATTATAGCAGCGGAAACTCCGAGCCTTTCCAAAGTTTTAACTGTAAACTTAAAATGCTCTATTTGCCCTCCAGTATCAGCATCATAAATAATTGGTTTTGTTGTAACTGATAAAACTTCATTTAAACTAATTGCTCTTGCACTCACATCTACTGCTTCGATATCTGGCATTCCTTTTGCAGTACTGTCAGTAAGACTACTTGCCCACATGCCATCAAACTCTTTAAAAGTATTGTCATCATTCTTAATGGAAATATTTTCGATGATTAATCCAGATAGGGCATTATGAATATCAAGAAATCTAATTAATGATTTTGAAGAAATTAATCTCTTTAAAGTCCTCCGTCTAATATCGGGTGTAGTGCCAATTTCTTTCAAAGCTTTATTTAGAGCAGTTGAGGATATGCCTTCCGTATATGGAACTTCGACTAATTTACCACCCCAGTCAGACAGTATCTCAATGATCTTTTGTCTTGTTTTTGCTTGAATACCTTTCTTCCAATCATCTCCATGCACAACAAAATCTGGTTTTATATTAAGAAGATTTTCAGTATAGTCTAAGGTCTCTTGTGGGATTACTTTATCAACACCCTTTACATTAGTAATTACTTCGAATCTTTGATCATATGTCATAAAAGGAACTCTTTTATAAGAAGCAATAGCCTTATCAGTTAAAAGACCAATGGTAACCTCGCCAAGAGATGCTGCTTTTTTTATTATATTTAAATGTCCTGGATGAATAAGATCTGCACTCATTCCAACATAAACAATCTTTTTCATGATTTATAACTACAAATTATTGGTATATAAATAATAGATCTCATATATTTTAGGAATTTATTTCATTGCTCCTGAAAGAAATATTTATTATTAAACTTAAAACAATCGAAGACACAAAACCAAATATCGTGCCTAGTATGCAGATTAATGCTCTGGGAGGTCCAGCTTTAAATTCTGACACAATTGGTGATTCAACAATTTGGAATAGATAATCTGGGGTCGCATTTGCTAACATAATTATCTCAATTTGGGACTCAATAAGTCTATTCAGATCATTTCTAATATCGGAAAATTTAGTCAAATTAACCTCATTTTTTAGGTAATTTATCGAGTTTTCTGCCTTCAAGATTGCCTTCTGTCTTGTAGTTTCATTTATCTCTATCACAATCCAATTTACCCAATCTCTAGCAATTATGGGAGATACATGATTGATGCTTATCTTAATAAGCCCGTTTTGTTTGTTCTCAGATATGGATAACTTCTCCAAAAATTCTTTATGAGCTTCTTGATATGAGGGAATTAAAGTCTTTGGGAAACTTACTCTCCTTACCCATTTATTTGAGACTGGATCATAAATGTTTGAATTAAGTTGTAATTTCATTGTTCTCGGATCCCAATTTTGAGATGCCATAAGTGGAACTAAAAAATCATATTTTTCAACTAAGCTAACAAAAAAATCGAAAGATTTTATCATTTCAATTCCAATAGAAACCTTGCTACTGCTTTCAGTATTTAGTGAAATTCCCGAGATTGCAGCCAATGAACCTAGTTGATTATTTAATTTACTTAACGAATTAGATTCATCAAAAGCAGAAACTAACAAAGCACTACTTGAATAATTGTTTGGAATAGAAAGACTAAAAAAAATAGAAGATATTGCAAAAATCAGAGTTACCAATGATATTTTTAATTTGTTTAACCATAGCCCTTTAAATATATCAGTGATTTTTATCTCTTCTTCGATCATAAATAATTACTCAAATTTAATTTAATGGTGCCCAGAGCCGGACTTGAACCGGCACGAAGT
>MDTG01434803.1_pt1 | contig 21409 bp, 10 predicted proteins | sample 811421 | NCBI WGS metagenome assembly MDTG01 (sample SAMN05326645, study PRJNA326480) | marine metagenome | isolation source: seawater | place: Pacific Ocean: South East | collected 2011 | reverse complement strand
CTGGTAAAATGTTTTTAGTTAATATGGACGAGGGTCGTATTGTAAACGATGAGGAAATTAAAGAAAAAATTTCTGCGATGAAGCCCTACCATAGGTGGTTAGATGAAAATTTGGTTCATTTAAAAGACATACCCTATAATGATTGCCCAGTTTTTTTGAATCAAGAAACTTTATCCAAAAGAAAAGTGTTGTATGGCTATACACATGAAGAAATTGAAACTATTATTTTGCCAATGGCTAGTCACGCTAAAGAACCCATTGGATCTATGGGGAGTGATACTCCTTTAGCTCTTTTATCTGAAAAGCCACAATTAATTTATAATTATTTTAAACAACTCTTTGCTCAAGTCACAAATCCTCCCTTAGATGGCATTCGCGAAGAATTGATTACTGACATAAGTTTAACCCTTGGTAGTGATTTTAATATTTTTAAAATAGATCAAAATCATTGTAAAAAACTAAAAATACAAAATCCAGTTATTTCAAAACAAGACTTGGATAAAATTAAAAGTTTCCAAAATCCAAATTTCAAAATAACTTCAATAGACATTTTGTATCAAATTGAAAAGGGGTTAAATGGTCTTGAGAGCTCATTAAAAAAACTATTGAAAATCTCGTCGGAAAGTGTCGATAATGGAACTAATATCATAATTCTTTCAGACAGGAACGTCAATGAGAGCAAAGCACCTATACCAGCCTTGTTAGCTTGTTCATACATTAATAGTGGCTTACAAAGATTAGGTAAAAGATCTAAAATTAGTATAATTATTGAATCAGCAGAGCCTCGTGAAGTTCATCACTTTGCATTATTATTTGGATATGGTGCTAGTGCCATAAATCCATATATGGTTAATGAAATTATCGAGGAAGAAATTAAGCAAAGAAAAGCAAAAATAATACCTGATGAAGCCATACAAAATTATAACAAGGCTGTTGGAAAAGGTATTTTGAAAGTAATGAATAAGATTGGAATTTCAACTCTCAATTCCTACAGAGGATCACAACTTTTCGAATGCATTGGTATCAATAGTCAAGTTGTAGATGAATTTTTTCCAAATACGACAACTAGAATTCAGGGGATTGATTTATATCAAATAGAAAGAGAAATTTCAAAACGATATTACAAAGCGTTTGTGAAAAATACAATCGGGGCTAGTCTTGATTTAGAAATTGGTGGTCAATATCGATGGAGGCGAAATGGAGAACATCACCTTTTTAACCCTTTTTCTGTTGCTAAATTACAAGAATCAGTCAGATCAAATAAATATGATAAATACAAACAGTATTCTGAAATAATTAACAATCAATCAAAGCAATTGATGACAATTCGCGGATTATTTGAATTTACAAATTATGACCCAATATCGGTTGATGAAGTAGAGCCATGGACTGAGATCGTCAAACGTTTTAAGACTGGAGCAATGTCATATGGATCCATCAGTAAAGAGGCTCATGAAAATTTAGCAATAGCCATGAATAGGATTGGTGGAAAAAGTAATTCTGGGGAAGGGGGTGAAGACAATGAGCGATTTTACAAGGACCATGGCGGAAATTGGAAAAATAGCGCAATTAAACAAGTAGCCTCTGGTCGTTTTGGAGTAACATCAAATTATTTGACAAATGCTCAGGAAATACAAATTAAAATGGCTCAAGGGGCAAAGCCTGGAGAGGGTGGTCAACTTCCAGGATCAAAGGTGAACCCAGATATAGCTAAAACAAGAAATTCAACTCCGTACGTTGGACTAATTTCTCCCCCACCACATCACGATATTTATTCTATTGAAGATTTATCCCAACTCATTTATGATTTAAAGTCTGCTAATCGTGACGCTAGAATTAATGTAAAGTTGGTTTCCGAAATGGGAATTGGTACAATTGCAGCTGGAGTAGCAAAAGCAAAGGCTGATGTTATTTTAATCTCTGGTTGTGATGGTGGAACTGGAGCATCTCCGCTTACTTCTTTAAAACACGCAGGATTGCCATGGGAACTAGGATTAGCTGAAGCCCAGCAAACTCTATTAATGAATGATCTTAGAAATAGAGTTGTTCTGGAATGTGATGGCCAGTTAAAAACAGGTCGTGATGTCGCAATTGCTTGCCTTTTAGGCGCAGAGGAATTTGGTTTTGCAACCGCTCCCTTAGTCGCATCTGGATGTATTATGATGCGTGCTTGCCATCTAAATACATGTCCTGTTGGAATAGCAACTCAAAATCCAGATTTACGCAGTAAATTCAAAGGAAAACCTGAGCATGTTGTAAATTTCATGTACTTTGTGGCTCAAGAGCTAAGAGAAATCATGGCTAAACTTGGTTTCAAAACTGTCGACGATATGGTTGGAAGAGTTGAGAAATTAAACCGGGATAGTGCCATTAATCATTACAAGTCTAGAGGAATTGATTTAAGCCCCATACTTCATAAAGTTCAATCTAAAAATGGAGCTAAGCTACATAATACAATTAAACAAGATCACCAAATTCAAAAGGCACTTGATTTCGAAATAATTAATAAGGCACATCCATCAATTTTTAGAAAAGAACCTATTGTTTTGGACTTGAAAATTAATAACGAGAATAGGGCGGTAGGGGCTATTATTAGTAACGAAATTTCTAAGATATATGGGGCAAAAGGTCTTCCTGATAACACTCTTAAGATTAATTTTACAGGCTCGGCTGGGCAAAGTTTTGGTGCTTTTGCCACAAAAGGTTTAACGCTGAATGTGATTGGCAACACAAATGACTATTTAGGTAAAGGTTTGTCTGGCGCAAAAATTTCAGTCCGTGTGAATGATGAGTCAGATATTGTTCCAGAAAATAATATTATTATTGGTAATGTTGCATTATACGGAGCCACCTCAGGTGAGGTTTATATAAATGGCAAGGCTGGTGAAAGATTTTGCGTTAGAAACTCGGGGGCCATAGCTGTTGTTGAAGGAGTTGGTGATCACGGATGCGAATATATGACAGGCGGGAAAGTAGTAATACTAGGTCAGGTTGGAAGGAATTTTGGAGCAGGAATGAGCGGAGGTATTGCCTATGTATTTGATCCAAAAAAAATCTTCGATAATCGCTGCAACACCGATGGTTTAAATTTAGAACTAGTTAGCAGTAAAGATGATTTAAATGAACTTCATCAATTAATCACAAATCATTACAATTCAACTTTAAGTCCATTGGCCCAGCGTTTGTTGTATGACTGGGAATCCTCATCAAAGAAATTTATTAAAGTTTTACCAGAGGAATATAAGCAGGCCCTGATAAGATTGAAAAAGGAAAATATTTTAAATAAAAAGAAGTGGGTAAACTAGCAGGTTTTTTAAAACATAAGCGGATAGATGAATCTTTAATTTCGGTTGAAAAAAGAAAGAAAAATTATAAAGAGTTCACTATTCCTCTAGAAAAAAAAACATTAAGAAATCAAGCGTCTAGGTGCATGGATTGTGGTATTCCCTTCTGCCAAAGCGGATGTCCTTTAGGAAATTTAATTCCTGATTTCAACGATAGTGTTTACAATGGTAATTGGGAAAAAGCAGCCGATATTTTACATTCGACAAATAATTTTCCTGAATTTACAGGTAGACTTTGTCCAGCTCCATGTGAACAGGCTTGCGTTTTAGGTATCAATGAAGAACCAGTTTCTATTGAAAATATTGAGAAAAATATTGTTGAAATTGCTTTCAAAAGGGGTTGGATAAAAGCTTATATCCCCTTGAAAAGAACCGGTAAATCAATAGCTATTGTTGGATCTGGTCCATCTGGGTTAGCTGCTGCTCAGCAGCTAAATCGAGTGGGCCATAAAGTTACCGTTTACGAAAGAGAATCAAGACTTGGTGGACTTCTTCGCTATGGTATTCCAGATTTTAAATTAGAAAAAACTGTTATTGATCGCAGGATTGATGTTTTATTAAAAGAAGGAATAATTTTCAAAACGAATACAAATGTAGGGATTGATATTTCTATTGATTCATTAAGATCAGATTTTGACGCAGTCTTGTTGTGCGGTGGTGCAACTGCCAAAAGAAGCCTTTCTGTTGATGGTTCTAATTTAGATGGGGTAGTTCAGGCAATGGATTTTTTGAAACTTAACAACGATTATGTGAGTGGTTCAAAAAAATTTAGTGAAATAATTTCTGCAAAAGATAAAAATGTAATTGTGATTGGGGGTGGAGACACTGGATCAGATTGTATTGGTACATCAAACAGGCACGGTGCCTTGTCAGTTACAAACTTTGAGATTTTAGATAAACCTATCAAGGGTAGACCTGCGCATCAGCCATGGCCTTATTGGCCGATGAAGCTGAAAACCAGCTCATCACATCAAGAAGGAGTAAATCGTTTTTGGAGTATTTCAACCAAAAAATTTCTAGCAGACAAGAATGGTAAATTAAATGCTCTTGTGACTTGTGAGGTGGAGTGGGTTCATAATGAAAATGAAAGGCCAGAGCTGAGGGAAATCTCAGGCTCTGAAAAAACATGGCCATGTAATTTAGTACTCTTAGCTCTTGGTTTTACTGGTCCCGGTTCCTTAATTATTGACCAATTAAAGCTAGAGACGGACTACAGAACTAACATTAAGGCTTCAACAAAGGATTTTAAGACTAATATTAATGGTGTTTTCGCCGCTGGAGATATACGCAGAGGTCAATCACTCATTGTTTGGGCTATTTCAGAGGGTAGGCAAGCAGCTCATCATATTGATACTTTTTTAATGGGTAGTTCAGACCTTCCCTTAAAAGATGATTTTGACTTGCCATCGGCCTAAGTTTAATTTAAAACAACTAAGATACAAACCAATTTAATTTTGTTAATTTTACTACAAACTGAGCTATCAGTAGATGTAGATGTTTTAAATTGATAATCAATTAAAAATGTAATATATGTATTTGTTTAAAATTGTTTTTGTTTGGTTAGTTTTATTATCAGGTTCCAACAATTCCAAAAACACCAGACCAAGTTTTCAAGGACAAGCTACATATATTACAAAATCAAAACTAGAACTTGGTAGGTGGGGTGCAAGAATGAGTGAGGCTCAGAAAAAGCAAATCGCTGCGAGATTAAAAAATCGCTTAGAAAAAGAATTTAAGCTAACTTTTAACATTGAAGAATCTTTATTCCTTGAAGAGGAACAGTTAGATGCTATTTCAGGTGCTACTGATTCATGGGGGAAAAATTTTTCAGCTGGTGAAAATTATAAGAATGTAAAAAACAACTCACAAATACAACAGCAAGAATTTTACGGAAAAAAATTTTTAGTAAAGGATAAATTACAAACCATTAATTGGACACTTCTTAGTGAAACTAAACAAATTGGCAATTACACCTGTTACAAAGCCAAGACGTTCATTCCTACTGATGATCTATTGTGGTATTCATTTTCCTGGAGTAGAATGCGTTCAAGTAATCAAGATTTAGATGAAGAAAAAAAAGATATTCAAGAAATAGATATTACATCTGTTGAAGCTTGGTATTCACCAGAAATTCCCGTCAGGCACGGCCCATCCGAATACTGGGGTTTACCTGGTTTGATTCTTGAGGTAAGTGCCGGTCAAACTACTATGCTTTGTACCAAAATTGTTTTAAATCCTATTGATAAACTTGAAATTAAAGCTCCAAACAAGGGAACACAAATAAATAAGATTGAATATCAGAATTTAATTCAGAAAAAAATGGCTGAGTTTAGAGACAACCGAATGAGACGCCGATAGTTTAATTTTTTTAAAATTTGTTACTTTATTTTACTTTCGTATTTGTAAATTTATTCTATGAAAATTTTTTCCGATTATTTTTTTTGTAAACGTTTTTTTTTGATTTGCCTTCTGATTTTTCCTCTTTTTGGTTGCTTTAGACAATCCCCTCAAATTATAAAACCTATAGCTCCTAAAAACGTAGTTTTATTAATTTGCGATGGTGCAGGTTTATCCCAAATTTCTTCAGCATATTTTTATAAAAATAATCCTGTCAATTACTCTAGATTTAAAAATATTGGATTAATTCATGTGAATTCATCCGATCAGCTTATTACAGATTCTGCGGCCAGTGGAACAGCTTTTGCAACAGGTCATAAAACTTATAATACTGCTATCGGTGTCTCAGACGAAAAAGTTGACCTTGAAAATTTGGTTGAAATTGCTTCTCAGAGCGGAGTTAATTGTGGAATTGTTACCACTTCATCAATTACTCATGCAACACCAGCATCATTTTTCGCACATGTTTCAAGTAGATACCTGGAGGAGGAAATAGCAATGCAACTAGCAGATTCTGAGGTTGATTTTTTTGCAGGGGGTGGATTAAACTTTTTTGTAAACAGAAGTGATAATTTAAATGTTATTGATAAGCTTATTTCTAATGGTTTCTGTATTAATACCAATGCCCTCGATGAGTTTAAAACGATAAAAAAAAATGATAAACAAGCATATATTTTAGCGCCTGACGGAATGCCTAAATTGACTCATGGCAGAGGGAGTTTTTTAGAGAAAGCTACAATACTTGGAATAAATTTTTTGCACAAAGGTGATAACCCTTTTTTTATAATGTCAGAAGGTGCACAGGTTGACTGGGCAGGTCATGACAATGATTCTGATTACTTAGTCTCTGAAATGATTGACTTTGATAACACAATTGGTTCGGTACTTGATTTTGCTGAACTTGATGGAGAAACTTTAGTCATTGTGACTGCTGATCATGAAACAGGAGGTTTTACTCTTTCAGGTAAAAAACGCGTGAACAGTCAAGGCGAAATTTATGAGGATTACAAAGAAATTGAACCTACATTTTCTGCAAAGGGACATTCTGCAACTTTAATACCAATATTTGCTTTTGGTCCTGGATCTCAGGAATTTAATGGAATATATCACAATAACGAAGTTTTTCATAAAATTTTAAAACTTACAAGCTGGCATAGCGCTAATTAAATTTTTCATTAGTGTAGATCACATTATAAAAATTATACTCCCAACAAAAATAAATCCACCAACGCACATTACTATCAATGTAAAAGGTAATATTTCATTTGCCTTGAGTCCTGTTATAGCCAACAAAGGTAAAGCCCAAAAGGGTTGCAACATGTTGGTTAACTGATCTCCATAAGCCAATGACATAATTACTTTTTCAATAGGCACCCCTAAATTCATTGCGGCTTCAATAATAATTGGACCTTGTATAACCCATTGACCACCTCCACTGGGCACAAAAATATTTACAATTGCTGCACTAAAAAAAGTAAAGATTGGAAGAGTTGTTTGTGAAGATATTGAAATAAAAAAATCTGACAAGACATTTATCAGGCCGCTGTATTTCATGATACCCATTATACCAAAATACAATGGAAATTGAATTAAAATTCCGCTTGCTCCACCAATAGCAGTTTTTAATGCAGATAAGAATGAAACAAAATTCTTGTGTAATATAATAGCTAAACCAAACATAAATAAATTCAAAGCATTTGGAGTTATTCTTAGGGATTTTATATCATGTCCATAGCTTACAAAAAAGGATATTATTACAAATATCCCAAAGATTATTCCAACTGTTTTTGAACTATCAACTTTTACAATTTCATTTTCATTATTTGCCTTGACCTCATTTATTGAAATATTATTAAATTTTGGCTTTGTTGGACTTAAATATTTGTTAAGTAACCAAAAGACTATTGGCACTATAACCAGCGTTATGCCAAAGGTTATTAAATTACTGTTACTTAGTATAGTATCGCTGAAGCTGATATTTTCTGGCAATAGTTCTATAAATTTATCATTGTCAACCCCCTTAAATAAATCTTTAACATGTTTATTCTCTGCAGCTTTTATAGGAGCAGATCCACTGATTCCTCCATGCCAAACCATTAAACCAATGTAACCAGCAGCACCAACAAGTGCATAATTTATTTTAATTTTATTTTTTTCGCAATGCTCCCCTATTTTTCGGGCAAAAATTGCACCAAAAATTAGACCCATTCCCCAATTAAAAAATGCTAAAAGCATTGTTGCAACAGAAAGAATGGCAAGTGCTTGCGAGGAGGTCTTAATTTTTTTTGTTAGACTTGAAATTAAATTTTCTATCGTCGGGCTCAAAACTATAATGTGCCCGAGGATTAAAATTAAAATCATTTGGTAAGCAAATACTAAAAGTGAGCTGTCCCAAACTCCCTTTTCCCAATATGATAAAATTTGAATTAAGTATTTGGATTCACCACTTTCATTAGTTAGACAAAACGCTCCAATGAAGCTGATTAATGTTAGAACTACTGCAATTGAAAATGAGCTTGGAATGTAGGATTTAAATAATTTCTCGATAAATTTTATAATCATCATTTTTATAGATCAAGAAAAGAGGAAAATTAATCAATTTAATTCTTAATAATTCGCTCAGTAATCACATATTTTTCGTTGGTTATTTTTACTAAATAAATACCTTGCTTCAATAAGCTAAGGTCTATTGCATTTGTGTTTGACTTTTCTATGACTTTTTGTCCCAAAACTGTGTATATCTCAACATCATAAGAACTTTCTGTTCCCGAAATATTTAATATATCAAATACTGGATTTGGATACATATTGATTATTTTTTCATTATCCATTTCTATTACGCTCAATTCGCTAGAATTAACAGCATTTGGACTTCCATTTTGGTTAATACAATCCCAGTTTTCAGCAACAGTATTATCTAAGTCAGGATCTATTAATTCGATAGTATTACCTGTTTCATCTGCACAAGTAGGCCAGGGTTCTTCGGATTCATAGTAAACTTCATCGATTAGTGTGTTATCGGAATTAAATAACCTTACAGCGTCTGAGCTACCAAAACCAAAATCTAAATCTCCAATAAAAGGTATTTCAGGGAAAAAATTAATAAAATCAGCTTGGTCCTTTACAATTATTAGAAATCCGTTGCCATTTATTTGAGTTCCTTCTGGAAAAACAAAAACATGTGAGTCGTCATTATCTTTAATTTTCCAATTTGATAAATCAATGCTATTGTTTTTTGGGTTATATAATTCTATCCAATCATCTACATTAAAAGAACCGCTTGATCGATAATTTATTTCGTTAATGACAATACTTGGTGGTAAAGATGTAAAATTTGGAATAACTTCGAAAGCTCCATCTAATAAAATTTCTATCGTAGGGTTAGTTGAAAATAAATCTCCACTCCAATGAGAAAATTCGTAGCCAATTTCCGCTGTTGCAGTAAGTTTTACAGGAACAGTTTCAAAATAATCGCCTGTCCAAGAGAACTCCTGAATGTTTAAATTTTCATTCACTTCAACGAACCCTGCTGCAATATCTTGGTTGGTTATAGTAAGTGGATGAAAATTGGGAAGATTAAATTCTTCTTTGATATGCTCTTTGGCTATTGAGGGCCTTTGATTAGCAAAATTAGTCATTGCCCATATGTAAAAGCCATTATGGCCACTTATATCTGAAATTTCATACCAAACTGAAGGATCATCTTTCCATCGGTTGAAGTGATCAACTATTTCAGGTTGAACAGATTGAAATATTTGGTTAATGTGTTGTGAAACATTTTCGCTCAAAAAACGAGTATTTAATTCATCAGCATATCGGTTTATGAACTGATTTCTAAAACTCAAATTTGTAATTAATTTTCTGAATAAAAGAGTTGACCATGGAGGATTAGGCCAACCAGGACCGTTTGGATTTAATGCAAAATTTAGAGTATTTTCTGAAAAATTCCCCCAATTCCACCATGGTCCAAAACCAAAGTCCGTATCGTACATTATCCACCTCCATTTAGTGTCTGGATGTTTCCAAAATTTTATATTATTTCCTGGCCAATCAGTATTATTTATAAAAATATTTGTTGCCTGATAAAGCGCATATTGCTTTAAATCAACTCTTTGTCTAACATAATCAAAGTTTAATTCGTCTGTTAGGTCAGTATTTTGGATATAATCGATCAATTCGTTGTATTCGTCATTATCACCCTCAATAATTTCTGCATTACCAAAAAGTAAAGTGATTCTATCTGCATCGATGTTATGCTTTGATGCTAACATGTGTTCATTTACTTTTTCACGCATGTTATACATTCCCCAGTACTCCCCATTGATGTAAGTTGCAACAGGATTATGTTCCTGAAAATCCAGACCTGATCCACGCATCAGACTTGTCAAGGTAATATCTTTTATATTTGATCTAAGCCAATCTTGTCCAGAGCTCCTTAACACAAGAGCTTGAAAGTCATCATAGTCAAGATTATCAAAATATGGGTGCTCAAATTTTGAATCTCCGTATTGACCTCTAGCAAAAAATGATAAAGATCTTTGCCCATTCTGACCTCTACTCCAACCACCAAAAATTTTTACACCACCGTTAAAACTTGAGACTAATTCACTATTCGTCTCATGAAATGATAGGTGAACAGGGCGTTCCCAATCTTCCCAAAAATTAGCACCAAAGTGGGGCTGCCCTTGGTCGTATGTTCCCTCAGGGCCAAACACATAAATACCATCTTCGTCATCAAAAAAATCAACTGGATCAACAGTTAACATAATTGCGTCAATATCATGATTATTACCAAAAACATATGATTCTGTAAAAACACTAGAGGGTAAGTAATTCTCTTGAAAAATTCTAGCTCTTATACTTGAGTTTTCGGAAACCTGAAATGGGTCGCTATATGCTTCTGAATTAGGTGTGGGGGAAGTTCCGTCCTCTGTATATCTGATTATTTGTGAATTGGTGTTTCCAGATAATGTCAGAATAAATTCACCATCTTTGAATCCTCCATTTTCTGAAAAATCAACTTCTTGTTGTATACTTCCTAAAAACTCTTCATCTGAGTTTTCATATCCTGGAGTTGTCTCAGTGTACGTCACAATATTACCAGAATAAGTAGATACTCCTATAGATGTATTAGCAGGCAGTCCCTCAACCAAAACTTCGTCTACTATTATCCCAGAATCGTTAGATAAAGTTAATGTCTCTGACGATGAAGAGATCTTAAAATTTGTATGGTATGGGTTGTCATCGCTTAAATTCAATATTTCAGGCGGATCAATACCAGAGGTATTTGGTGATGAGTAAATTGCTGATAAGAATGGTATTATTGTGAAGTCAGAAGAGCCAGAACTTATATTATGTGCTTGTATTGCTAAAACATTTTCACCTTCTAGGAGATAGGAGCTGAAATCTGTTAAATTAAATCTATCAGGAAGTCCTCCTGAATACATTTGTGCTTCGTGATCAGTATTAATGTCATTTGAATTAAATGGGGGTGGTACTCCATTTATATTTGCTCTACAAATTTCAATTCCATTAATGTAAGCTACAAAAGCATCGTCATAGTCTATATCTAATATGATAGAAATTAAATTTTCAAGGTCATTAATATTAAATATTTTTCTAAGATAAACAGAAAGCGTCCCGTAAGGAATACTGGTGTTATCATCTTCATCTCCATATCCAAATCCTGAAGAGCCATTAGACCATAACGATGAATCAAAATTTAAATTTTTCCAATTTATATCAGGCTCATTGTTTGGAATGTTATATTTAAAAACATCGCCTTGGTTAATTAAGGTTCTAGAAAAAGTATTGATAGTTCTGTCTTTTCCAGAAGCCCAAATTAAAAGGTATTCATTTGGCTGAAGTATTACTGATGGAAAAGACCATTTATCTAATACGTTTGAATCGTCAGTTATGTTCCAATTTTCTAGTGATACATTTTGGGTTCCATAATTATGGAGTTCAAACCAGTCGGGGGTATCACCGTCTTCATCTAAATAAACTGAATTTGAAGAAACTACCTCGTTAATTCTGATAGTTTGTGCTGATGAGAAAAATACACAAATTAGTAGTAAAGCAGAACAATAACGAATTGTCAAAATACCTAGGGTTTTATTTATAGCAAAAATATTCATTTTTTTTCATCTAACACAGTTCTAAATCCAATGTGTTCAGCTGTGTCCTCAATTCCTTGTGGGTGTCTAGACGAAACCCGATAATTAGCGCAATACGAATTATGACATAGAAAAGATCCACCTCTAATTACTTTCACGTTGGCATGTGCAGATAGACCATGCCGACTATTTGGGTCATATGCTTTCTGAGCACCCCTTGGATTATTTATTAATCCAGTTTTTAGGCATTCTGCATAATACATAACATTGTACCAATCACTTGTCCATTCCCAAACATTTCCCGAGATCTCATACAAGCCAAACTCATTGGGCGGAAATGATTTAACAGGCGCACTTTTTTCAAATCCGTCCTCTTTGCTGTTTTTTGAAGGAAAATTACCAGTCCATATGTTTATATTGAGCGAAAGATTATTAGCTAAATTACCCCAAAAATAAATTTTATTTTTTTTCCCGCCTCTCGCGGCATATTCCCATTCAGCTTCTGTAGGTAATCTTTTGCCTGTCCATTCGCAATAAGCTAAAGCATCTTTATATGAAATATGAACAACTGGATGTTTTTCTTTTCCTACAATACTACTGCCTTTACCCTGAGGATTTTTCCAGTTTGCCCCATTTTTAAAATCCCACCACGAATTTTGAGATTTTTTTGTCATGAAAACGAAAGATCCGCAATCGAGCAATGAATCATGAAATTTTGGAGTGTTAGCGGGTAGTTCTTTTTTTAATGTTTCCCAATCAACATATTTTTCAGCTGTTGTAATGTATCCGGTTGCATTTACAAATTCTTCAAATTCTTCATTAGTAACCTCAGTTTCGTCCATGTAAAATCCATCAACTTTTACAGCATGTTTTGGTTTTTCATGTGGCTCAGCATAAGTATCATTTTCATTAGCTCCCATTCCAAATGTACCTCCTTTTATCCATACCATTCCATCAACCTTTTCTTTAGAAGTTGAGGTATTTATTTTAGTGTTTTCATTGCACGAAATTATAATTAATGCAATTAAAAATTTATTTCTAATGATAATCTTTTGAATAAATGACATATACTAAAAAAAATAATTATACAATTTACAAATTTAATAACACTAATTTATTAATTACTTGTTATATATTTTAATTCAAATTTTATATATTAACTTTAGAAAAAATTAGTTTTAGAAAACATCATTTTTAGTTTTTTAGACAAATCAAAATCTTTTTTTTATGAAAAAAATATTAATTATTTTATTTTGCGCATCATTGTTTTCTAGTTGTGATGAAAAGACAAAAAGGAATAAAGACAAAAGAACCAGTCAAGTAATGGAAAAATATTACGAGAACCAGCTCTGTGAATGCTTATATACTAATGGGCCTGGTGAATGTCTAGATCTTTGGAAGAAATATGAAAAGAAAACTGGTAAGCAAGCTGATGATCTCGATTGTGTATTTGAATTTGAGGCCCAACAAATTGAATACGATAAACCAAGCTTCAAATCAATTCCCTTAGCAATGAGCTACAGCGATATTATAGATATATACACATGGAAGGATGATTTAGGAAAAAATACTCTAATTATAACTGCCAGAAAAGGATGTGGAGATGGATATCATTATTGTGATTTAAGAGCTTATCACTATTCAGATGATATTATTTATGGTAATAAACCCGTATTAGTCCGAGAGATTAAGGATTTTGAAAAAGGCTTAGGTATTGAACTTGATGGTGTTAGACTAACTGATCTTGACAGAAATGAGATTGCTGAAATTTCAATAACATATACAATAAGATCCCGTTCAGTTGACACTGTTAAATTAATTATGCTTGAAAAAGGTGAAAAATATGCAATTAGAGGCGAGTCTAAATATAATTCTAATGGTTGTAACTATAATTACAACATGTATGGAAGAGATTCTTTTGAAAGTGCAAAGTCAAGTTTTCGCCGATTCGCCATGAAGTTGTTTTCAAGTCTTTATAATTGTAATGTCAATGATTATTTAAAAATACAGGCTGACTACTAACAATTTTAAAAATTAAATTAATGGTTGGAAATTTTCTTAAATATCTTTCTCTTTCGTTGTTGTCGTTTTCAGTACATTCTCAAAACAGCCATTACCCCAATATTTTATTTATTTCTGTTGATGATTTAAAACCAACTATTGGTTCATTTGGTGATCCTCTTGCTCAAACCCCACAATTAGATAAGATCTCTGAAAATGGAGCAGTATTTTTAAATAATCATTCTCAACAAGCAATTTGTGGCCCCTCCAGAGCTAGTTTATTAACTGGAAAGCGTCCTGACTACACACTAGTTAGAGATTTGAAAACTAAAATGAGAGAGATGGTTCCAAATATTGTTACCATTCCACAATATTTTAAAGATCAAGGATATTATACTGTTGGAATCGGAAAAATTTTTGATCCAAGGTGCGTTGACAAGCTTAGAGACGAACCGTCTTGGTCAGAACCCTTTGTCCCTGAACATAAGCTAGATTATCCTGATAATTTTGGTGCACCTGCACTCGGATTTTATCAAAATTTAGAAGTAAAAGAAAAAATTAAAAAATTAAGACTTGAGGCAAAAACGAAAGGGGTTAATAATTTAGGTGCCTATGTAAGAGAAAGATACAAACCACCAATTTCAATAAGCGAAGCACCTGATGAAGCTTACGTTGATGGAGCTTTGGCTGTTCAAGCGATAAAATATTTAGAAGATTTTAAAGAAAAAGCTACAAAAAAACCATTTTTTTTAGCTGTTGGTTTTAAAAGACCTCATTTGCCATTTGCGATGCCTAAAGATTATTGGGATTTATATAATTCATCTGATTTTGATATAGCTTCTTTTCAAGAAAATTCTAAGAATGGTCCGAGTATTGCATATCACAGTTCAGGTGAATTGAGATCTTATATCACCCATGATATTTCATATGAAACATCAACTAATAATAAGGTTGTTTTAACTGAAAATTTTCAAAAGGACTTAATTCATGGATATTATGCAAGTACCAGTTTTGTTGATGCCCAAATAGGTAAAATAATAGACAAATTAAAATCTACGGGTCTGAGCGATAATACTATCGTTGTGGTTTGGGGAGATCACGGTTGGCATTTAGGAGATCATGGTTTGTGGAATAAGCACTCAAATTTTGAACAAGCTACGAGAGCTCCATTAATTATATTTGATCCCAGAGTTGAAAAGAAAATAACAATCACTTCACCCACTGAGTTTATCGATTTATTTCCTACTCTTTGCGATGCCGCCGGCCTTCAAATTCCAGAAAATTTAGATGGGGTAAGTTTGATGTCAATGGTTCGAGGCAATCAAATTTCTGTAAAACCTTATGCAGTAAGTCAATATACTAATTCTAACAAAACAGGATACAGCTTTAGAACTGATCGCTACAGATACACTGTATGGATCCAAGATAAAAAAAGTACAGATCCAATATTTGAAAGTGATATTTATGCGGAAGAATTATATGATTATTTAACTGATCCTAATGAAACAAGGAATATTTCTAGTGATGAAAATACAACAAAAATAGTTTTAAGATTTCAAAAATTAGCTGCCAATTTTTTTAATAAACAGAGTGATATTCCATTTAAAGAGATTTTAAGACCAAAAAATGAATTTAAAGTTGGAGCTACTTTAAATTACCATGAACTTGGTTCACGAAAGGAATCTCTTTTTCTCAAAGATTTTGATTTTTTGACTCCTGCCAACTCTGCAAAACAATCTAGAGTTCATCCATCTCCAGGTTTGTGGCAGTGGGACCGAATTAATAAATTTATAAAGTTTGCAAATGAAAATAATTTGACTCTAAGAATCCATGGACCAGTTAGTCCTCAAGCATCTAAGTGGGCTAAAGAAGATTATAGAACCGCAAATGAGCTTGAAAAAGTAATGACTGATTTTATGATTCAGTCATCCAAACGTTATAATGAAGAAAAAAATATCAAATACATGGACGTGGTTAATGAAACTGTCCTTCCTAATGGAAATTGGTTTGGACCTAAAAAAGGGACTAATTTATGGGAGAACCCATGGTTAAAGATGGGGTTTGACGAAAACGGTTATCCAAATTATATTGTAAAAGCCTTTGAAATTGCTACTCAGCATGCTCCTAACGTGAAGTTAGTTTATAATCAAAATGGGGGTATGCAACCAGCAATGTGGAAAAAAATAAAAAACACTATAACCTATCTAAGATCAAGAGGATTGAGAGTTGATGGTATTGGATGGCAAGGACATCTAAATCTCAGTCGCTCTACAAATGATTTTATTGAGAAATCTGAAAAAGCTTTAATTGAGTTGTCCAATCTAATTGATTGGGCACATGCAAACAATTTAGATTTTCACGTGACTGAACTCGATTATAGGGTTAGTGATATGTCAAATTTGAAAAAGGAATTACAAATTCAGGCAGAGCTTTACCAAAAAATCGTTAATGTTCTGCAATCAAAAATAAATTCAGGTACTGTAACTTTAAATCTCTGGGATATGGGAGAAAGGCTAAAAAAACCTTCAATCTATTTTCAGTCTATATATGATAGAAATTTAAATCCCACACCGGCTTATAATATTATAAAGAAGGCGATAACTAGAAAAAAATAACAATGAATACAATAAAATTTAAATTTCTTTTTTTAATTATCATTCCCATCTACATGGTAAATGGTCAGCAAGAAACTATTATTTATTTGGATCCCAATCAATCTGTTGAGGATAGAGTTAAAGATTTGATGAATAGGATGAGCCTTGAGGAAAAGGTATATCAAATGAATCAATTTGTTGGATTAGATCACATGAGGAAAGCCGAAAAAGACCTAACTGAGGAGGAATTACATTCAAATGATGCACAAGGATTTTACAAGGGTTTATTTAGCGAGGACGTTGCTGAGATGACAAGAAGAGGCGAGATAGGATCTTTTTTACATGTTGTTACAGCCAGGGAGTCAAATTTGCTTCAAAATCTTGCTGCTGAATCTAGATTGAAAATTCCATTGCTCATAGGAATTGATGCAATCCATGGAAATGCTTTAGTTTCAGGAACTACGGTATATCCTTCTCCAATTACACTTGCATCAACATGGTCAGACTCATATTTAGAAACAATTGGCATTCAAACAGCACGGGAAATGCGAGCAACTGGATCTCAATGGACCTTTACTCCTAATATTGATGTTTTAAGGGATCCGCGTTGGGGTCGGGTGGGAGAGACCTTCGGTGAGGATCACTTTTTGGTTGGAAATTTAGGAGCTGCGATGATAAGAGGGCTTCAACAAAATGATTTCACTGGAAACCAAAAGGTTATAGCCTGTGCTAAACACATGATAGCAGGTGGTGAACCTATCAATGGGCTAAATGCTTCCCCAATGGATGTATCAATCAGAACTTTGAAAGAGGTTCATTTAAAGCCTTACAAAAAGGCTATAGACGAAGGTGTATATTCTATAATGGCTGCACATAATGAATTGAATGGGGTACCTTGTCACATGGATTCTTCGCTAATGACTGATTTGTTTAGAAATAAATGGGGTTTTCAAGGATTCTTTGTTAGTGATTGGATGGATATTGAACGAATTGAGACACTACATCATGTGGCCAATAGCCTCAAGGAAGCTTCTTATTTAGCAGTAAGCGCTGGGATGGATATGCATATGCACGGTCCAAAATTTCCAGAGGCTGTAGTTGCGCTAGTAGAAGAAGGAAAATTACCGATACAGAGGGTAAATGAAGCCTGTGAAAAAATATTGACTGCTAAATTTAAACTTGGTTTATTTGAAAATAGAACCGTTGATATTAAATCAATCCCTGATAAGGTTTTTACACCAGAGCATCAGCAAGTCGCTCTTGAAACTGCTCGAAAGGGTATAGTATTATTAAAAAATGAAGGGCTTTTACCTTTAGAAAAAACAATATCCAATAAACGAATTTTAGTTACTGGTCCAAATGCCAACAACCAAACTATTTTGGGTGACTGGCATTCTCCACAGCCTGATGAAAAGGTGATTACAATTTTTGAGGGACTCAAGACAGTTGGTAGTAAGTGTGGATATGATTTAGAATTTTTTGATTCGGGTGAAAACATTCGAAAAATAAAAGATAATACCATTGCCGCAGCAGCTAATAAAGCTAAGGATGTTGACTATGTTGTATTGGTGGTAGGAGATAATGCCATGCGTTATCGCTGGAAAGATAAAACTGCGGGTGAAAACATGGGGCGTGCGGCCTTGGATTTAGCAGGTAAACAATTAGACCTAGTGAAGGCTATCGAAGCTACTGGAACGCCAATTATTATAGTTCTTGTCAACCATAGACCAATTTCTGAGCCATGGTTACATGATCACATCCCATCAATTGTAGAAGCCTGGGGACCTGGTTCACTAGGAGGACAAGCAGTCGCAGAAATTATTTTTGGCCAAGTTAATCCTAGTGGTAAACTCCCGCTCACTATAGCCAGAGATGTAGGACAATTGAGAATGATTTATAATCACAAACCATCAGCATATTTTCATAAATATGCCTTTGAAAAGATTGAACCACTTTATCCTTTTGGATTTGGTTTAAGTTTCACAAATTTTGAGTATTCCAAACCAAAATTATCTTCAACAATGATAAATTCAAATGAAATTGTTTCGGTTACAGTTTCGGTCACTAATACAGGCAATTATGATGGCGATGAAGTTGTACAAATGTATATAAGAGATCAAGTTAGCAGTGTTACGCGGCCTGTAAAAGAGTTGAAAGGTTATAAACGTATTTTTTTGAAAAAAGGTGAAACAAAGGAAGTTTTCTTTGATATTGATAAATCAACACTAGCTTTCTATGATATTAATATGAAATATTGTGTTGAGCCAGGCGATTTTACAATTATGGTTGGCAGTTCTTCTGATGATAGAGATTTAAAATCAACGAAACTTACAGTAAAAAATCGCATGGATGTCAATGATTAGATTACTTAAATATTTTATCGCTTTAGTCACTGTTGTTCAATCATTTGCACAGCAGAGTCAGCCATTGCCAAATGTTTTATTTATAATCGTGGATGATTTGCGGCCTGAACTAAACCTCTATGGTAAAGATTTTATAAAAAGTCCTAATATTGATGCCTTGGCAGCTCAAGGAATAACTTTTAATCGTGCCTATTGCAATGTTCCTGTTTGTGGTGCATCAAGAGCTAGTATGCTAACTGGAATTAGACCCACAAAAAGTAGATTTTTGCGATATTATTCTAGTATCAATGAGGCAGGTCCCAATATAAAGCACATGGTGGATTATTTTAATGAAAGGGGTTATATAACTATTAGTAATAATAAAATTACTCATTTGAAGAATGACATAACTTCCTGGAATGAAGAATGGTATCCAAAGGATATTAGTTGGAGAAATTATCAAGATCCAAAAAACAGGGAACTAGATGCAAATAAAAAACCTGCGTCAGCATATGAAAAATTAGTTGTTAATGACTCAGTGTATTTTGATGCCCAAACCGCTCAAAAATCCATTGAAGATTTAAAAAAACTTAAAAAAACAAAACAACCCTTTTTCTTAGCAGTAGGGTTTGTTAAGCCTCATTTGCCTTTCACCGCTCCAAAAAAATATTGGGATCTTTATGATGGGTCAAAAATTGCCTTACCAAAAAACGCTTCATTTCCATCAACTGCCCCGAAAATTGCTAACCATAAATGGGGAGAGCTACGCGCCTATAAAGATATTCCTGAAGAGGGTGCTGTACCCGAAGATTTAGCAAAGACACTTATACATGGATACTATGCTAGTGTTAGTTATGTTGATGCACAGATAGGTAAACTTATAAATGCTTTAGATAAATTAGAGTTTCGTCAAAATACAATTATTATTTTGGTTGGAGACCATGGCTGGAGCTTATCTGATCATGGCCTGTGGGCCAAGCATAGTAACTTTGAAGTTGCATTACAAGTGCCATTGATTATTAGTGCTCCTGGTTTACCTAGTAATAAAAAAACAAATTCCATAGCTGAGTTGGTAGATTTATATCCAACCCTGTGTGACCTTACAATGGGCCGAAAACCAAAACATTTACATGGAATTTCATTAACATCAAGTATAAAAAATCCAGATAAAATATATAAGACTAATGCGCTTGCACGCTGGCAAAATGGGGAAACGTATATTAAAAATAATTATTTTTATACTCAATGGACTTTGAAATCAAATCGAATTCAGCGTATGTTATATGATCACAATCTTGATCCTGACGAAACCTCTAATTTAGCTATTCATAAGCGCTACCAAAAAATTATTGCGAGTTTGAGTCAAGAATTAAAATTATTTAAAAAAACATTTAATTAGAATCAGTATGAGAAAAATTAATTTTAAATTGTTATTGCTGCTTTTTATAGCTCAGCCTTGGGTACAATCTCAGGTAGAAAAAAAAGTATCAGACCGCCCTAATATAGTATTTATTATGTCAGATGACCATGCCGTTAGTGCTGTGAGTGCCTACAAGGAATGGTTGGCAAAAATAGCTCCTACCCCTAATATCGATAGGATTGCGGAAAATGGAATGCTTATGACTCGTACATTCAACACCAATTCTATTTGCGGACCAAGTAGAGCCTCAATCCTAACTGGAAAATATAGCCATGTGAATGGATTCTTTAAAAATGAAAAAGGAGGTGATTTTGATGGTACTCAAATGACTTTTCCCAAGCTTTTTCAAGCATCAGGTTATGAGACAGCTGTCATTGGTAAATGGCATTTAGGTACTACACCAACTGGTTTTGATTATTCCAAAGTAATGATTAATTGGGGCGGGCAAGGTACTTATTTTAACCCTGTTTTCTTGGTTAACGGAAAAGATACAATTGTTGAACGCCAAAGGCATTCAACAGCTCAAGTTGCTCATGATGCTATTAACTGGCTGGAAAATAAAAGAGACAAAAAGAAACCATTTATGCTAATGTATCAGTTTAAGGCTCCACATCGTCCATGGCAACCTGATGCAGAATTCAATTCTTTGTTTACCACAGGGGATTTACCGCATCCCAAAAACTTTAACGACAATTATTCTGGAAGAAGAGCAGCTAAGGAGCAATGGATGGAAATTGAAAATCATATGAACCGTAGAGATTTAAAAATCGATCCACCCGATGGCTTAAGCAAATATGAATTAAACGAATATTACGCATTTGGAAACCAAGGTCAGTTTTGGACCCCCAATGACACACTTCAAGGCGATGATTTAAAAAACTGGAAATATCAGCGTTATATTAAAGACTATTTACGATGTGTCGCTGGTGTAGATAAAGCAGTGGGTCAGATGCTCGATTACCTAGATGAAAATGACATGTCTGACAATACAATAGTTGTTTATACTTCTGACCAGGGATTTTATTTAGGTGAACACGGATGGTTTGATAAGCGTTGGATGTATGAGGAGTCATTTAGAATGCCTTTTTTAATTAGCTATCCGAAACTGATAAAGCCAAAATCTTTGAACTCAAATTTAATCTTGAATATTGATTTTGCCCCAACCCTGTTAGATTTAGCAAATATTGATATTCCG
>MDTG01152938.1_pt1 | contig 21409 bp, 20 predicted proteins | sample 811421 | NCBI WGS metagenome assembly MDTG01 (sample SAMN05326645, study PRJNA326480) | marine metagenome | isolation source: seawater | place: Pacific Ocean: South East | collected 2011 | reverse complement strand
CTTTTGTTCAGGCTCAGTAACGCCCTTCAAGGCTTCAAAATAGCGATCTGCAGCTTTTACAGTTACAAGATTCTTGATGCCTTGCTCGGCGAGTAATGCCTCGATTTGCTCGGTTTCACCCTTGCGCATAAACCCGGTATCAACATAGACGCAGTGTAGTAATTCACCAACCGCTTTGTTGGCAATAACAGCCGCAACAGTTGAGTCAACACCGCCTGAGCAGGCAATAATTGCGACATCATCGATTGTGTTTTGTAATGACTCGATGGATTCTTGAACGAACTCATCGACATCAAACATCTCAAGCGCCCCCGTTAACCTCACGGTCTTGGGCCTTGACTCTCTCGACTTGGTCGAGTTTGTTTTGCTTTAGAGCTGCAGCGTGCTTCTCGTTTTGCAATGCTAGCATTTGTACTGCCAAGTATCCAGCATTGTCACCACGGTCGACACCAACAGTTGCTGCAGGTACACCAGGTGGTAGTTGGACAATTGATAGCAGTGAATCGTAAGGGACTCTGCCACCACACGGAACACCAATTACTGGTTTGGTTGTTAAGGCTGCAACTGCACCAGGTAGGGCAGCAGCGAGACCTGCCATTGCGATGAATACCTTACAACCATCTGCCTCAGCATCGTGGATAATTTGTTCAACAAATTTTGGGGAACGATGAGCGCTGGCAACACGTAGTTGATAGGTAACATCGAACTGTTTCAAAATCTTAGTGCACTTTTCGGCAACGGGCATATCTGAGGACGAACCCAACAGTATAGTAACTTCCATGAAGGCCTGCCATCACAGTCGGTTATTCAAGATGACTATTCATCCTCAATTACGAATAAACTCAAATCAAGGTTTAACTTACGATAATCAAAACGCTCGCTCAATGGAATGCCAAAAATATCCAGCCTTATTGCAAGTCCTTGCTTTGTTCTAACCCCATAAATGTGAGCGAAACTATCCTTGTCAAATCGTTTGATTGCCATGGTGTTTTGCGCAAACCTGCGAGACCTAATATCCCACCCATCCATAGAATCAGTTGGCAATTTTGATTTTGAATCCCATGGAGTTTGAAAAATTAAATTTGCATCTTTAAAAATAAACTCAAGTGAACGGTAAATCATGGCGAAAGCCAAGAATGAAGAGACGATTCCTAACTCAACCTGAAAATTGTTATTCGCCACCATCAACCAGGCAAATAGTGACACACAACTAAAGAAAAAGCCTAGACCGACCTTAAGAGAGTTAAATATCCCTTGACGATCACTGACCGCTCCGATGCCACCCACTAGCATTAGAATTACCGCACCAGCACCAAGGAAATTGATGTAATCAAGACCAGTTTCTGTCATATATACAATTACTGTAAGGACTAGCGGCATCAAGCCCCATGATAGTGGTAGCAATACCGAACCAGCATTCGGTTTCAACTCAATTTTCTGCCAACCAAATGCTTCGGGGCTTTTGTCACGCGCCCTCACCATCAGCAACACTACTCTTCATCAAATGGATGTTTGAGGCATAGATTTCTTGCCGCATACACTTCATCGACTCTTCTAACTGGTGTTGTGATCGGTGCTTCGTGTAGAGTTTCAGCGTCAATTTGTAGGACTTTAACAAAATCTTTAGCGAATTGGTCTAGTGTATCACGACTTTCAGTTTCTGTTGGCTCAAACATCATACATTCAGGAACTACCAGTGGGAAGTAGACAGTTGGAGCCATGTAGCCCATGTCAAGCAAGCCTTTGGCAACATCCATTGCGGAAACGCCGACTGCTTCTTTAGCAGGCTGTAGTGACAGAGTAAACTCGTGCTTTGCAACATCGGCATCCGCACCGTCGACAAACATGTGTGAAACTCCTGCAGCGGCTGCTTCTCTGTGGAGGGCATGACGCAAATAGTTAGCATTGAGAACTGCGTGCTCTGACATGTCTTTGAGACCGAAACCATATCTGCGGTAATATGCCCAACAGCGAATTACTGCGCCTGCATTACCATGCCATTGTTGCACTTTACCAATCGTGTGTTGCGGCTCGTACCACGAATACCACATATCATCGACAGCAAATTGTTCTTCGCCGGCCTTAATTGGTCGCTTCTTAACGATAGGCGTAGGTAGGAATTCTGCTAAATGAGATTTAACACCAATTGGTCCAGAACCCGGCCCTCCACCGCCATGTGGCTGGCTGAATGTCTTGTGAAGATTGAAATGCACTGCATCGAATCCCATCAATCCCGGGGAGGTACGTCCAAGAATTGCATTGAAGTTGGCACCATCGTAATACATCTGACCACCTGCTGCATGAACAATCTCTGCTGCTTCTGGGACATCGGTTTCAAACAGTCCGAGGGTATTTGGATTAGTAATCATCATCAAAGCAACGGTGTCATCGACAACGGCTTTCAGAGCGTCTAGGTCAATTCTTCCATTTTCTAGACTTGGAATTTCAACGATGTCATAACCTGCCATAGCTGCACTTGCAGGATTGGTTCCATGAGCAGAATCTGGTACGATTACCTTGGTTCTTTGGGTTTCTCCACGATTCCGGAAATACTCTTGAACACAGCGAACAGCAGTGAACTCTCCTTGAGCACCTGCCACAGGTTGTAGAGTAACGGCATCCATACCTGAACATATTGCGAGCATGTGTTGCATTTCATGGAATATAGATAACAGACCTTGCAGGTGATGTTCTGGTTGGTGAGGATGAATATCGGCAATTCCAGGCAATTGGGCAATCACTTCATTCACTCTTGGATTGTGCTTCATAGTACATGACCCTAGCGGATAGAAACCTGTATCGATACCGAAATTTCTTCTTGACAACCAAGTGTAGTGTCGTACCATCTCTGGTTCTGATAATCGTGGCCACCTAGGTAATTGCTTTCTAGATAATGAAGGTGGCAAAGCGATACTATTCTTGGAAAGCAGGGGTTCTGGTTGCGAGTAGCCCATTCCTGCTCCGCCAGCGAAATCAAACAAACGACTCATACCGTCACCTCCCCAACGGCACACCACAACTCTATGTGGGCAGCGAGCAGTTCAATTTCCGCAGCTTTGGTTTGATCAGTCACAGATACAAGTAACCAGTTTGTTTGATTTGGATACCACATTGATAAGTCGAATCCGCCAATAATGCCGACGCTGTCGAGGTACTGCAAGCAATCTGCCGCACTCTTTGGCAACTCAATGACAAATTCGTTGAAATGAGATGAGGCAAAGTGAGGTAATGAGATACCGGCAATTTCAGATAGCTTTTGCTTTGCCAAGATACACGCGGTCATGTTTCTAGTGGCTAAGTGTTCTAGGCCTTCGGGCCCTAATAGAGACATGTGCATTGCACCCATCAAAGCGATTAGGGTTTCATTAGTACAGATGTTTGATGTTGCTCTGTGTCTTCTAATGTGTTGTTCTCTAGTGGAAAGGGTCAAACAGTAGGCCTCTTTACCATCAACATCAATACTTCTGCCAACAATTCTTCCAGGCATCAAACGAAGATATGGTTGGCTGCACGCAAAGATTCCATAGATAGGGCCACCACCTGTCGGTGGACTGCCGAATGGTTGGCCTTCTCCAACAACAATGTCTGCCCCGTAATTTCCCGGAGCCTCCACCAAACCAAGTGATACTGGTTGAACGCCAACAATTAACGCAGTATTATCACCAATAATTTCCTTAACTTGAGTCAAACCACCGTCTAGGATACCTAGCGGATTTGGCTGCTCAACGTAGACTCCACATGAACCAGCAGCATCTTGAACCGATGCCAAATCTAACGTTCCGTCCTTGTTGTGCTTCAAAACTTTCAATACAATTCCAGCACCTTGGCAGTAGTTGTGCATTACAGACATACGGTCTGGTGGCACTAGTTCTGAGATGTACACTGTATCCTTTTGTGTTGCTTTGCGATTATGCACTCTAACCACGCAGGTTAGCGCCTCAGCAGCCGCTGTTGAGCCGTCATAGAGCGATAGATTAGCGATTGGTAAACCGACAAGTTCTGATATCAAGGTTTGAAATTCCCACATAGCCTGCAGCATTCCCTGACTTACCTCCGGTTGGTATGGAGTATACGAGGTTAGAAATTCACCTCGAGTCACCAACTGGAACACTGAAGATGGAACATAATTTCGATAAATTCCCGCACCCAAGAACGACACTACATCACCCATTGCCCGGTTTGCCCCTAGTAATCGCTTTGCGTCAGCGATAATTTCCTCTTCTGATTGTGGTGGAGGAAGCGGTAGCGCCTCAGTCATTCTAACATGCTCTGGAAGGTCGCTAAATAGGTCGTCGATTGACGTGAAACCCATCTCCTGTAACATCTCTAATTCGAGGCCTCTGTTCGGTAGTTGGTCGACCATGCTCACTCTCTCCTTACGGCTGATTTAAACCCGTGCGCGTAACGCCCATAATATTCATGTTTCTTGGACGAATTAACAATTAATCAAAATCAAACAAACGGAGGCCTCACAACTACCGCTTTGACAGATTTTCTCGGGCTAGCAACGATCACAATTTCATCGCCCTCTGAAACTCCAGAAATATATCCGATGCCAATACCAACATTATCCAAACTAGGAGATGGCGCACCCGAGGATAATTTTCCGATTACATTCCCGTTGAGGTCTGCCACATCTTTACCTGGTCTTGGCAATGGCCCTTTTTCGGTATACTTGATGCCCCACCATCTTGCATCAGTTGATTGATGTGAAATCACCCTGTGCTTACCAACGAAATCATGGTCTAAATCGAGACCAAATGGGACATTTGTTTCCCATGAATCTCGAGCCAAGAAGTCAGTAGATTCAGGAAGTTCCGGCCAACAGAAATCCACTCCACTCAATAGATATCCTTTCTCTAGGCGCAGTGTATCCCTAGCGCCCAAGCCAACTGGGGTTGCACCTGAGTCAATCAGCAAGCGCCATAGATTGACAGCATCATCGTTAGGGATGAAGATCTCATAACCTGGCTCTCCCGTGTATCCTGTCCCCTGAATCCAACCACTGATTGAAAGCTGATTTTCACCAATTTTTTGCCACTTGAATCGACCAACATGATTGTCCACTCCTAACACAGCCGACAGTATCCGCTTAGATTTTGGGCCCTGTAATGCAATTATTGCCATATCAGGAGAAAGGTTTTCAATTTTCACTGAATCATCGCTTGGCAAATTCTCTTGGAACCACTCCCACATTACATCAATCATTGAAGCATTTGGGACGCCAAGTATTTCATCATCTGAAACTACTGCAAAAATCATGTCATCGATGATAAATCCATCATCGTCCAAGAAGTGAGTGTACGCACAACGTCCGGTTGGAATGTTGGTTACTTTTTGTGTGGCTACTCCCTCAAGCCATTGTTTTACTTTAGAACCAGTAAATCGGAACGTTCCCATGTGGCTGACATCGAATAAGCCTGCATTCTCTCTTGTAGCAAGGTGTTCATCTTTGATATTTGAATACCAAATTGGTAATTCAAACCCATGAAAATCTACAATGTTAGCATCAAGGGCTACATGCTCTTCATACAATGCGGTACGAACTAACTTGCCGGTGGACATAATTACCCTAAAACTAGGCGCTCTTTAAACAAAATGTAATCAAAACTCAGCGGGAATATTATTGATTACTTCAGTGCCATGCTTCTCTATTGAAGCAATTAGAGACTCTAGAACCCTCTCGTCGATTAGAGGATTAGCTACAACAGCCCTAATTACCACGTCTTCGCCTATGTTTGACCGACTGACGAGATTGATTCCTTCACGCATCATCCGGTTGCGAATTTCAGTATTTAGTTCATTGAGATCACAGTTGTCAACTTCATACCTGAAACAAATGTTAGACCAATTCCTATCCGACATCATCACTAAATTTTCACTCTTATTGACTAACTCTTCCAAGTAATCAGACAAATCACAGTATCTCTCAACCATCTTTGCCCAGCCCGAATCACCTATCTCTCGCCATGCAATCCATAATTTCAGTGAGTCGTTTCTTCGACCGCACTGTAATGAATACCTACCTAAATCAACATCCTTGGTATCATCATGGAATAAGTAATGCGCAGAATCGCCATGGGTGCAAACAGATCGTAAAACTGCTTTATTTTTAGTCAAAAACACACTGCATATTAGTGGTAGCCCCATCATTTTGTGGGCATCCCAACATACACTATCAGCTAATTCAACGCCATCCATCAGAGACCTATGACGGCGTGAAAACAAGCAGCTTCCACCCCATGCTGCATCAATATGTAACCAAATATCGTTATCATGAGCAATGTTTGCTATTTCCCTAAGCGGATCAAATGAACCTCTAACTGTGGTTCCAGAAGTTGCAATTATGCAAAATGGAACTCTATCATTTTCCACTGCTCGATTTATTTCGTCAATGAGGGATTCCGGTTTCATCCTCCCACTAGAATCACACTTTACTTTGATCAGATTTTGATGACCAATGCCAATAACATTTGCTGACATCAAAGCTGAATAATGTGCTTCCTCCGATACAAAAGCAACATATTTAGTTCCATCAAATCCATTCAATGAGGACATTGGATCTGCATATTGTCGTGCACATAGCATACCTAGCATATTTCCGTTGGAGCCACCAGTGGTGAGAGTCCCAAAACCTTCCCCATAGCCAACGATTTCCATCATACGCTCGATTAATGCCTTTTCGATTAACGTGGCAATTGGTGATAATTCATAGGTATACATCGATTGATTTGTTAACGCAGCAATTACTTCGCCAGCAAACCCTGCTAAATTCAAGCCACCCCAGAGCGGGTTCATGAATTCGGGTCGATTTGTTTTGACACATTGATTGAGAAACTCATCAATGTCATCAAGAATCGCCTGTGTGCCATGGCCTTCTAGCGGCAGTGACAAATCAGTTGTTTTGCTGCGTGAAGTTGCGGGCAGGTAATCTACTGTTTTGTTACCTTCAATGTGTGATTCTTCTACATAAAATGCAATTCTTTTGACCAGGCTATCAAGGAAGGTAGCCAAATCATTGCCTCGCATCATGGAGTACGCAGCGCGCTAATCCCTTGAACCATGCGGTTGCTGAAATTTAACCCTCCATTCCGTTTAAATTCATTATGAATAATAAACTAATCGTTTTGCATTCATGCTATATATTGCGATTTTCCGCAGAATTACGAGAAAAAAATTCATTTTGCAACAAATTTATTTTTCTAGAAAACCTGAATCAAAAATAAACAATTATTCGAATAAAATTCTCATCTCGAGTCAAAAAAAACAGGAATTATTCATGCAATATGCATAATTTACTAGCAATATTGAATAACTTGAGTAACTTCGCACAAACAATGTTAGGAGAAGTAGGCGGTAAATGGCTGGATAGATTGCATCAACATGTGGCTAAGGATTTACGTGGCAAAGGATGGTCCCAAACCGATATAGCAAGCATCCTTGGTTCCACCCAGAGCACCATCTCAAGGCATGTACAGAAACCAACCCTTGAGTTGTCCGCATCAGCAGACGAGGCTATGGTGGATTCATGGGCTCGAGAACTTTCACAAGCGCTGTCATCTCTCGGGCCAGATGCCAATGTCATTAGGCAAAGGCTGATCGTCGAGATGCAATTTACTGGCAACCAAACTTTGAGATTTGACAAAACACTAACCGGTCTCGATTTAGATAGTGGACAATTAGAAAGCGCGCTACTCAGGCGCCTCGAGTGGGCCATTGGTAGACTTGATGTTAAGCGAATTCAACATATCATCCCGGCTGTAGGCATGAATATCGCTTCATGCACAAAGGGCGCGAGAAATACAGAACAGGTTGCAGCGTTCCCTGGAAGAATTGCTGTTGTCAACGGGAAGTTACGCCATCATGAAACGCCCGCTTTTGGCGTATCAAACCATCTAGCATCAGTTCTTATACAAGCACACACAATGAACGAAGCAAAGAGCTCAATCATCAACTTGAGACCAAAAATCAATGCCGATAAGGTAGATGTATCCGGAATCAAGAAAGTTTGTGACCAATTAGGTTACTCGTTTGCCTCTTGTAAAAAGGGCAAGCTAGTGGGTTCACATGCCAAACTAGACATCATTCTAGATGAAGGCGGTTATGGCTGGGAGCCGAGCCTATACGTGCTTGCTCATAACCCCCTAGAATTAATCGACCGCACACATCAAATCGCTGCTGAACTAGGAGGTGTATGAATGAGGCTAGAGACAATATTATTCTCACTACTTTTGATTTCATATTCTTTGTCAGGTTGTCTATCAAACGATGACTCAGGCGACTGTGCCGATGGCACTCTTGACATTCTCACCTATGACATACTAGCTTTGAGTGATGAAATGGTTGATGCATTCACCGAAGAAACTGGCTATTGTGTAAATTTCATCAAAGCGGATGATTCAGGTGGTATCCTTGACCAAATGATGTTAACCAAAGACAGTCCTCGAGCAGATTTGATGATAGGTTTGGACAATACGTACTTACAAACTGCCCTCGAAAACGACCTTCTCCAGGAATCAAATTACAAGTCCAATCCTAATTATAACAACATAACCGATGTTGCTTTAGCACCATACAGCGGTTCTATGGCTATTCCTTTCGATATGGGACCAGTCTGCCTCAACTATGACGAGCGGTTTGTCGATGGAAAAAATGCTACTATTCCTACATCGCTATGGAATTTAACTGAAGAAGAATGGCAAGGCAAGATGACATTTCCTTCTCCAGTAACATCTTCCCCTGGAAGGGCGTTTTTAGTTGCGACAATTGATTATTTTGAAAACGATGACGACGATGAAACCAACGCTTTTGATTGGTGGAAGCTAATCAAGGATAATGATGCTATATTCACTTCAGGTTGGACCGAATCATATGAAACACATTACACAGGAGGATACGGTGAATATACAGATGGTTATATTGGCGATGCTCACTTAACTGTATCATATTGCCAATCACCTGGTGTCGAAGCGTTCTATGCTGATAACTATACTCACTCGACCTCAATTACTTTGCCCAAATCTACTTTCCAGCAAGTTGAGTACACTGGAGTAATCAGCGGTGCCAATGATGTAGATGCTGCTGAAGCATTTATTGAATACTTACTAAGCCCACAAATCAATTCAAATATGCCAGTGAATAATTTGATGTATTCTGTTTTGCAAGGCAAATCCCTGCCTGAGACCAACGGATACCATTACCATTCCGATATACCTGAGGAGAATTCAGACATTATGATCTCTAGAATCAATACAGAAATGGCACAATGGCTCGATGATTGGAACACTGCTACAGACTGAGGTGAGATTCTGCTGAGTGTCAATCAGCAGCCGAATTGGATAATTCCATTTCAGTGGCTGATAGTAATCGCTTTTTGTAGCATAACAATAATCCCATTGGGATACGCAATTCATAGATTATCGTCAGTTACAGATTTAACAATCCTAGAGGCATTATCCAACTTTTTTGCTGATGATGATACGATAAGGGCGCTTGAATTTACCTTAATCGAGGCGAGTGTTTCAACCCTATTTACCCTGCTATTCGGCCTACCGGTAGCTTGGTACTTAGGAAGACACAAATGGAAAAATATCCGGACGATTCGAGCACTTTTGTCCGTACCATTTGTAACACCGTCTATTGTAGTAGCGATGGGTTTCTTGATGTTAATCGACCCAGATGGAATACTCGATTCAATAGGAATCGATTTACGTCTGGAAACTGGCATCATCGGTGATTTGGCTGCAGTCACCGGATGGTCGAATCCAGGCCATTTCATTGCTCTGATTGCTGCGCATGTCTGGTTTAACCTGTCACTGGTGATGAGATTTATCGAGCCCACTTTGTCAACAATGAATCAAACATGGGAAGAACAACTCAGATTCTTGCCAGCCGGAAAAACTACATTTGGCAGGGTTAGAAATTTATGGCTCCCAATTCTAGGTCCAGCTGCTTTGTGTGCAGCGTGTCTGTGCTTTATATTTTCATTCAGTTCTTTTGCTTTGATTAAATGGTTAACTCCAAATCAAGATAATCTTGAGACACTGATGGCAAAATCTGGTGGATCGGCAGGAATATATGGCTACAGAATTGATACCAGCGAGGTGGTTCTTGCAACATCTGTTGTTCAGTTACTTATCTTATCACTGGCGATTATTCTAACCGCTAGAATTCAAAAAAAGCATTCTTCTATTCATTCGATTGTTACTGAAAATTCGCAATGTAAAAGCACAATTATGCCAAAATTTACGGCTAAAATTGTAATTTACTCAGCAATGATTTACTCAATTCTACCACTGATTTTGGTTGCAACCGCTTCATTTAGAATTAGAGATTCATCAAATGGAACTTATACATATTCAACTACCGCATGGCAAGAAGCATGGTCTGGTAATTATTCAACAACCGGAATCCCTGACGCTCTACTCAATTCGTTGACATATTGCCTAATTACCTTAGTCATCGCATTGCCAGTTGGTTATGTCATCGCTTCCTGCATCAATCGATTGGAATCTGAAAATAAGAAAAATATAGCGAAGCTTGTTGAATTTACCACCATGGTTCCGCTTGCTTTATCTGCGGTAATGATAGGTTTGGGAATACTAATTGGACTACTGAAATGGGCCCCTTCACTATTTTCATGGATGCTGATACCTGCTCTCCCACATATTATCATCACAACTCCATTCGTAATTAGAATAATGTTACCAGCATTAAGGTCACTTGAACCTGAATATTATGAACAGGCGAAGATGCTTGGATTGTCACCGATTAAGGCATGGTGGCACGGTAACATTTCCGTATTAAGAGCACCAATAGTAGTGTCTGCGGCACTAACAATGGCATTTTCTTTGGGTGAATTTGGTGCTTCGTGGATATTGGTTAGATCTGGTTCGTGGGATAGTTTATCAGTTTTAGTAGATCAGTTAATGGGGCAACCAAAATTTAATCCACTGATTCAACCGATGGCTATGGCGTCAGCTACTACATTGATGATTTTGACATTTGTTTTATTTGTTATTGCTGAGAAATTTCGTCATAGTGATGAAGGAAGTGGTTTTTAATGTCAAATGATGATGCATTTTTACAGGTTGATATTGATACTAAGGAGTTCGACGAAAGAGTGATATTTTCAGCACTCAAACTGTCTCTCAGAAAGGGAGAGATTATCTCTATATTTGGCCCCAGTGGATGTGGAAAAACAACGTTGCTAAGAATGATTGCAGGTTTAGAATCTACGGGTGAAGGTGATATCTCATTGCCAATGACTGAAAATCATTGCATTGGTTTTATTTTCCAGAAACCTGTTCTCTACCCTCACCTAAATGTCGGGAAAAATATCTTGTTAGGAAGTAAGCAAAAACTGAACAAAATCGAGAAATCAGCTGTCCTCAAAGAGTCACTTGCCATGGTAAACTTATCAGGTTACAGTTCACGAAAGGTAACCACGCTATCCGGTGGAGAATCTCAGAGAGTTGCTATAGCGAGAGCTTTACTAGCAGAACCAAATTTAATTCTACTTGATGAACCATTTTCATCGCTTGATGTTAAATCCCGGCGTAGTCTAGCCAATGATGTTAAAGCAATACTTCGCCAAAAAAATATAGCAGCAATCCATGTCTCCCACGATATTGAGGAAGCTGAAATTATTTCAGACCGAATCCTACGCTGGGAAGAGATTTGTACGCCAAACAACGCAAGCAATAATAACGAGGCTGTACAAACATAACTTGAGAGACATGCCTGTAGTTCCTATTGAAGTTCTACCATACATTAGAGGAATTCAGTTAGTTCTCTCAAGTTACGAAGGTTACACAAAAGGTAAGCGGAGAGAAGCAGATAAACTGATTCGTGATGAAATAAAACGGGCCGGAACCAGGGCACGTAATCACATTTCTAACATACAAGATATCGCATTCAAAACCGATAAATTGACTGTTGCTAAAATTGCAAAATTAGCAACGACTGAGATTGATTCACTGATTGAAGATGTCGACAAGTCGGTCACAGGAATGAATCATGCATTCTTCGCTGGCTCCCGCTCAGCAAAAGTTTCTGATTTGAAGAGCCTTATCAAGCATGATCACGACGTCATAGAGATGGTAACAAAAGCGATTAACATCGCCAATAGTGCTGAACATGCCTTTAGTTCGAACAAGGGTGATGAAGAAGTCACAAATCTAATCCAGCAATGTCAACAAATGATTACAAGTTGTCAAGGATTTTTTAATTCAAGAAATAAAATTCTAGGTGGACTTAGGCAGAAGGCAAAGTAGGTGAAAACATGAGTAATAGATACAAGTGGCGAGACAATCCAAACATTTTGGCAAGACTAATTGATGCAAATAATCTAAACACATGGAAAGCTCAAGAAGTCGTGCTAAAACCAAATGAAGCGTGTGCATTCATAGTTGATGGTCGAATTGGCGACATACTGACTGAGAAAATTGTCAGCAACATAGCAGGAGGATTCAATCGATTCATTGGAGACATGGTAGGAGTTACCGCCAAAGATAGGAGGTTGCTTTTTGCTATGACTGGGCCTGCTGATATATCAATACCGTTTTCCGGCAACTTACCAAATGGATCAAAAGTTAATGGATTTGCTAACATTAGAGTACAATTACGCAACGAGGACATTCCTAAACTTCTCAATATGTTTGCCAATAGTGCGCCTATTTTAGACAGGAAAAGATTGGCTGAAGTATTGCATAATGAACTAATGATGCGAGTAATCAACCCATCACTTGCTGAGTGTTCTAGCGAAGCAATGTTGCGTACCTCCGAATTCCAAGATAAATTTGAAATGAGATCTGAACTTGAATTAAGGCCCACTTTATCGACACTTGGATTTACCATTCTGAAAGCATTTATCACCTCAAATCAAACTGATAATGAAAGAATTGCTCAACTACAGTCTGAACTCGCTGCCGCAACAAATACAGAAGGCGCTCATGCTGAAGCCTTGATGGAAAGAATTGCCATTCGAGAAGCCGCAACACTGCGTAGAATCGAGTGTGAGGTAACTATTGCGAAAGCAAAAGCAGCAGGGAAAGTTTCTGTTGAACTAGAAAGCGAATTGAAGGAACTGAGAAAACAAGAAGCTCAATGGGAAGCCGAGTTGAAGAGGGATGAGGGACGTGCTAATTTACGAATGAAAGAATCATCACACAAAACTGAACAGGCAATGGCTCTTTTTGAGCAAGTTCAAGCCAATAAGCGGGAAAGAATCGCACAACAAATGGATCATCAAAACCAACGTATGGATAAACAAAACGAACTTCAGATGAAAATGATGGAGATGGCAGCCAGTAATGATGCCCTTACGCCAGAAGTTATGCAAGAGTTCCTCAAACAACAGACTGCTCAAAAGGCTGTGGACGGACCAGGCGGGGAAACTCAAGCATCAGACAAGCCTGATACTGAGGTAAACTGCCCTTCATGCTCGAAACCGGTTATGGCAGGTTGGAAAGCATGCCCGTTTTGTGGCGTTGTCTTGTGATTCGGCAGATTGTTAATTAATCATCCACATATGGTCATACCATGTCAATTAAGTGGGGCTCTAGACCGTGGAGGTTATGGAGTAACCATTGGAAAAATCGAGGCAAGCAATTAGGCTATCGATTGCCGATTGCCCTCATTGTTGCAATCATCATAGGCGCTGGTCTTGGTTACCTTTTAACAAATAAATTCGCTTACTGGCGTGATTGGCAAGCATTTGACCCAACAACATCAATTGATACTTGGATTCCAGTCATACCGTGGATGATAGTACCATATTCCACTTTGTATTTCTATTATCCAATGGCGGCATTTCTAGGAATGAAAAGTGAACAAACTCAGCGAGAAAATGTAGTTTTTCATCAAACCCTGTTAATGCTAACTTGGATGGTTTTTGTAATATTTATTTTGGTACCAGTGGAGGTTGATATTCGAAGTAGCGTTTTTGCGGCCGACCTCGGAATATGGCAGCTATGGTACGACTACCTATATGCTGTTGATACACCATGGAATGCTTGGCCTTCACTACACATCGTCCAGAGTTTACTCGCTGTGTTGGTAGTAAGCAGGTGGTATAACACTGAAAATTATCGATGGCAAGTACGAATTCTTTGGTTTGCTTGGTTTATGTTAACAATCTCCGTGATGACCACAAAACAACACTTTGTTTGGGATGTTGTCACTGGGATAATTATTGCAGTTCTTGCGTGGAAGTATTGGATTTTACCATGTTTAGAAAACTGTTCAAGTCAACTGATTGTGAATGAGTTTGAGACTTTGTAATCAACCAAACACCGCACTGACTGCCTCTCTATTGGTGAGATATAATGTCAAACTTATTCCTGCCATTATCATCATCCAAGAACCGACCATTTTTATCATACCTGTTGACCTTCTGAGGAAATTTATCATTACCTGTCTTCCCAAACCAACCATTACGGTAACTGCAATCATCAATATTAGTAATCCTAGCATAAGTCCACCGATGCCAAGAGTTACAGCACTACCACCTAAAGTACTGAGATACAATACAAATGGTAAAACCGCCGCAGCAGTACAGTCAATAGAAGCTGCGGCATAACCAATTCCGTAAAGGTACATATTTCTTCGAGGAGTAAAGATGTCGTCATCCTCAGTCGTACTATATTTGTCAACAAATTTTTGCACGAATCCCATTAAATGTGAAGTTATCCCAATCAGCATCATTGAACCAAGAATGATTAACAAAACTGCGATGAAGACCGCTATATAGTGCACCAATCCTGACTTCTGGAACGCTTCTCCCATCACTATTGCAATAATACCGATGAACAAAAAGAATGTCCACATACCAAATCCTGATAATGAACCGATAACTACTGGACTGGGCATTTTTGCCTTTAGTTTCCCTTCAGCAATCAACTCATCTTCCCTAGCGCCGAGTGAGAGATAGTAGGAAATGAAGCCCGGTAAAACGGGGAACGCGCACGGTGAAAAATAAACCAAAATCGATAGAATCATTCCTAAGGCAAAGACCGCAAAGTAAGATGTTGATGGTTCTTGCCATGCAATTCGTAAATCTTCTGTTCCGTTAACTGGAGTCGTAAGCGCTAACTCGACGACTGAATTAAATCCGCTCCATTTGTCTACGGGAGAGCCTGTTATCTGACGCTCGATTATGTAGCCTTCTTCATCAATTACCATAACGACCGGAATCTGACCTGCACCACCGGTAGTGAATAATCGGACTGGATCAGTGTCATCGCCGTTTGTTAAGGTCGCAGATTTTTCATAACCCATTCCAGTAGGGTAAAGAGGTACTGAATATCTATTGTCAGATTCATTGAGATAATCTAGATCTTCCCCATACCAACTTCCGTAAGCGATTATGTGGAATGATTTGTTATTTTGAGCAGCTAAGTCTTGCCAGCCAGACATTTTTTCTTCTAGATGATATTGCACTGCGTGACAATTACTACAATCGTGGGCCATCATGTCAAAGATTATTATCGAGCCTCGTAAATCGTCGGTACTTAGCCAGCCAGTTTCGTTAACAATAGGCGACTCAATGTCCGTTCTGTTTAACGACTCAAAGGCAATGTCTGGGATTGGTTCAGGTTCTGCATCCGATTGGAATATATCATCAAGATTATCAAACATAGACAAGGCTGCAAACGAAATTCCCAGAAACATCATTGCCGCTATCACAAATGCCTTCCACGTTTCAGACCGCTTGAACACACCGAAGTCAGCAGTGTCAAAAAGCCCCATGGTTGCCGCTAAAGTTGGTAATTATTGAAACAATCCGTTGTTAGCCTCAAATTAGAGGTTGGTTTCTCAGCCATTCTAAATCAGAAATATACAGTTGTCTAATATCATCTAGACCCAGTACTAGCATCGCTAACCTCTCAAGACCCATACCCCAGGCTAATACTGGATGTTCAATGCCTAACGGTTCTGTAACTTCAGGACGGAATATTCCCGCGCCACCCAACTCTAACCATTTACCACGCCATTTCACTTCAATTTCCAAACTTGGCTCAGTGTACGGGAAGTAAGCAGGTCTAACTCTAACTTCTGGATAACCCATCTTAGCATAGAAAGTTTTCAAGGTAGTAACTAGCATCTGTAGATTAGCACCCTCTTCCATAATTATTCCTTCAATTTGATGGAATTCAGGCAAATGGGTTCGATCAATAGCCTCTTTTCTAAACACCCTATCTACGGCAAACATTCGACATGGCTGGTTTGGATTTTCTGCAAGATATTGAATAGTGTTTACTGTAGTATGTGTACGCAACAACCCTTTTTGTGAAGTTTCTGGGGAAAAATCTCCACCCCAACCAGTTGAACCTGTATCGCCTCCTGACCGGTGAATGTCTGACCACTTATCGGTGAGGTCTTTCGGCAAATCCATCGATTTAGGGTTGTCAAGATAAAAGGTATCTTGCATCTCTCTAGCAGGGTGATCTTGCGGTATGAATAAGGCATCCATATTCCAGCCTGCTGTTTGAACATAATCTTCGACGATTTCAGAAAAACCCATTTCCAGGAAGATGTGCCGAATTCGCTCGATTAGCGACTGCATTGGATGACTACGCCCGGTTCTAGGAGTGGCAGATTCCAAAGTGACATCGAACCGTCTAAACTCAGCATCTTTCCAAGCATCACTTTGTAATAACTCCGGAGTGATTTCGTTAACCATTGTGGTCTCAACAAGGAGATTTGAATCTATGCAACTTCCTTTAGGAGTAAGCGCCCATGTTCGTGTAGTAGAATCGACAAATTCGATGAAATTACGTCGGCTTTTGAAGTGATTTAGCATATCATCGTCAAGGTCGCTGACTATTTGTGGAAGTTTTGCGAGAAAATCCTGCCTTGCCGAAATTGCTTCTGATACCCCTGCTTCATTAACGCAAGTAAAACTACCACCAGTCATAGTCACACCTAATTTCTTCAACAAACCAATTCCCGGACCCGCCTCGTGCCTTGCAAAAGATTGCTGCAGATTAGCCATTGAAGGCTCTGATGCCGATTTATACCAGTCCCATAATCTCGCTTCTAACAGACCTTCAGACAACGCTGATTGCCCTTGAGCGCCTAATTTTACCTCGGTGGTTAAGGTTTCTGACAATTGAGTTAGACCTTTGTCTGTAAGCCCTAATCCGGCACCAACTGCGATAGCTTGGTCTTGCCAATCACAAGCAGCTAGTATATCAGATAGGGACCATACTTTTGTTGCATCAGTCAACATAACCTTGAGCATTCTACGCTCTGTGTTGACTAGATTGTCAGCCTCCATGAACATTCGAGTGATGATGCTGCTATCAAATCTGTGATGAAAAAGGCCCTCATATTGTGATTTTATTCTTCTTCATTACTCCACAATTCTATCTTGCACTGTGGGCAAGTGAATTTGTCTGGTTTGGGCCCATTCTGGACAGTAATTTTACCACATGGACCACAAACGATAGTTGATTCTATCGGCTCATCCAATGTCACATCAACTCTGTACATGACCCGACCAGCATCAGGCAATTGACCTTCATCAGGTCGCCAATTCCTGACCTCTGTTTCCGACATTCCAATATTACTCTTCATGCTCATACCTATCACAAATAGCAAAACTCCCAGCACTCCAACCGTTGAAGCTAATGTGTAGATACCTGCAACGGTAAAAAATGCTCCAAAAGCAATACTAATGAATCCACCAAGAATAAGGTTCTCTCTTGGATTTCTTGACATTTTCACTCACTCTTGCAAGGCTTTACTAAGAGATTTTGCAACCCGCTCAATTTGGTTGGTCGGGATTGCACAGAGACCTATCCTGACACCCCCATTTAATGGCACAAGATACACTTGATCAGATGCACATTTTTCAACTACAGACTTCGCATCGTGGTGTTCTAACCAAGCAAAGAATCCATCATGTGTTGGGTTTATGGGGACACCGTAATTGTCACATGAAGCAATGAATAAATCACGACGTTGTTGTAAAATTTCAGTCAGCCTAGTTTTCTCATCAGACCACGCAGCACCAGATTCCTGATCTGAATGAATCTTGGCGATTGAGTATTGAGCCAACCTCGAACTAGCAGACCAAGTCTGTCGACCTGTTACCCCCATTACAGTAGTTATACGTTCCACAACAGACTTGTCGGGGTGAATGGTGACCAAAGCACCACCCCTCAAACCGTAGACTGTGTGAGATTTTGATAACGAGATGGCAAACGTAATTAGCAGATTTGCTGGCCATTCCATGCCATCATGTAGGGCATCAGTTATTGTTTCAGCCCATCCATGTGGCTCTTTTGCATACAGGTGGTAAGCAGCATCAATTAACAGTGTGTAACCTACCTCTTCGTTACTCATTGCCGCATCAATAAATGCTTGTAAAACCGACATTCGTTCTTCACCTGCAAGTGACAAACCTGTTGGATTGTGAGCAGGATCATTAAGCCAAGACATAACTCGTTTTTGGGAACTCGAGAGTTCATTCAATTTTAATTTGAGTGAATCGATATCAAGGCCTGCAGACTTACCTAGCAGTGGATAGGTAGCTATCTCAAGTCCGCATCCTGCCAAAAAGCCGTCATATGGACCCCAGTGGCGATCTCTGAGCAGAACCTTGCTTCCACGATCTGCATAATTTGCTGCTGCTAGATATAGAGCGCCAGAACCACCGGGAGAGGCTGTAGCAGTGTGATGGACACCGATACTCTCCAGTTCTTCTCGAGCGTCTCCTAAAGCTAAAGTAACGGCTAAATCTAGAAATTCTGGTAAACCTTTCAACGGTGCATAAGCAGCAATTTCTATTGGCGGAGAGTTGCGAACGAATTTATCAACCGTTTGATTGATTGCTAGACTTCCATCATTTTCCAATAATGCACCAATTGTACCATTCACTGCGTCATGTCCATCTGAAATCGCTTGTTGATAACGTGCCCAGCAAGAAAAGATGGTGTCATTACCCTGCTTTGTTTTAGCGAAATCATTCAAAAAACTGTTCGCTATTTCGTCGGCCATAGACCAACGAAGTAAATCATGTTCTTTGATTTGCCCATCAAAAAAATCACCTTTGCTTATAATAAATCATCCGTTTCATTGATGAATGATTGCTGTTTGGCATGGCTAGCGCCAACGTAGCACAGCTGGTAGTGCGTCGGATTTGTAATCCGACGGTCGGGGGTTCGAGTCCCTCCGTTGGCTCCACAAAAACCGTTAACTGAATAGTTCTAGAAATTTCATGAGGCCATTCCATCTGGCGTTTCCAGTGACAAATCTAATTGAGACTGAACGATTTTATGTCGAAACTATTGGTTGCATAATTGGTAGGAGAACTCCCGATTCGATTAATTTTAATTTTCATGGACACCAAATTGTTGCCCACCTTGTCAAACATATGCCAGACAATACAAATGGCGGAGAAGTAGATGGTAAGCAAGTACCACCATTTCACTTTGGCCTCGTTATGGAGTGGCAACAATGGCACCAATTCAAAGAACGACTAGAACAACAAAATGTCGTATTCAGACTTAAACCACATATTAGGTATCCTGGAAAAATTGGTGAACAAGCAACAATGTTCTTAGATGATCCCTCCGGAAACTCACTTGAATTCAAATCATTTTCTGACGATGACCGGCTTTTTGCTACAGTAACTGGTAAAGAATCTGAAATAGGCGGTGGTGAAATTGGCCATCAAAATACTCAATAAACAAAATTAGGTGGGCGGTTCATGGTGGCTTCTTTACTTGATGGCAAGTCATGTTCCGCTGCCGTAGAATCATCCTTAGCTCCGAGGATTGATGCTTGTGTCAGCGCTGGCATAATCCCTCATTTAGCTGTGGTAATTGTTGGAGATGATCCCGCCAGCCATGTCTATGTTGGAGCAAAAATAAGAGCATGTAAAAGACTTGGAATTAAAAGTAGTCACATAGAGTTGCCTGAGAGCACTTCCGAAGCGGAACTAAGAAACATAATCATTGAATTGAATCGTGATACTGACGTTCACGGAATCCTAGTCCAATCTCCTCTGCCACAACACATTGATGAGGAAGCACTAACAGATTTAATTCACCCATCAAAGGATGTTGATGGTTTTCATCCAATAAATCTTGGTCGTTTAGTTCAGTCGAGAAATGATTGCCTAATTCCATGCACACCAAATGGTGTAATGCGTTTATTGGACTGGGCAGGAATAGAAACCAATGGAAAAACTGCATTGGTGATTGGCCGTTCTCGTAATGTTGGCATGCCACAAGCAATTCTACTCGCATCTCGAGGTGCAGACGCAACGGTAACTATAGGGCACTCCCGGACAGCAGATTTGGAAATACAATGCCAACAAGCAGATATCGTAGTTGCTGCAGTAGGTACACCGAATATGGTGAAAAAATCATGGATTAAACCAGGTGCTGTAGTCGTTGATGTTGGGATCAATCGAGTCGATGATGAAACATCGGAGAGAGGATATTTGTTGGTTGGTGATGTCGAGAAATCTGCGAATGAAGTAGCTTCGTGGATTACTCCGGTACCTGGTGGAGTTGGACCGATGACTGTTGCCATGCTGATGGAAAATACCGTGGCTGCTGCAGAAAATATGCTGCAATAGTAAGTATCTTATCTACAACTCGCCGGTGTGTTGTCATGGAGCAGAGGGCACCAAGATTGGCCAGTGCTGGAAAAATCTTAGGTACGTTGATAATTATAGCCACTGCAGTCAATTTGAAACTTGATTTGCTGGAAAAACCGGGTTTCTCCCTTGAGGAATACATCACAATATCGGTCGCTTTTGTACTGTTCCTAATTGCATTCTTTGCTTCAAAAGAAAGAAAAATTGTTGAATTAACTAATAATATGTCATTGGAAGAGCAATTTGCACAGCTCGAAAGTACTCCGACAAAATCCAGTGGAGTGATAGGGGAATATCAAGTTCAAAGTAGCCAAACACAGGGAATCATCGATTCGATTTTAGGCGAAAAGGCTGAAGTGAACGAGCAACAAGTTAGTCAAGCAATTGGGACTTTGAGTACAGGCGACTTTGGTCAGTCAGCACAATATATGGCAGAACAACTACCTGCTCCACATAAATATGCAGAAAGAGTAGTAGAGTCACCGCAATTAGCTACTACTGAAGTTGAAGTTCCAGTTAGGGAAAATGTACCACTACCAACACAAATTGCACCTAATAATACCCCTACAGAGGATATTCCTGCATTACCAAAATTAGAATTCGCAGTTAAAGATGAAGAGGCTAATACTGAAAATCACAATCTACCAGACCTCAGCGACTTGTTTAACGAAGAAATTACCGGACAAGAAAGCGATGAGAGCCCTCAAGCAATGGAATTCGAAACACCGGAATTGCCCGATATTGATGATTTGTTTAAATCATAACTTGATATGTGTCCACCATCTCGCTAGTTCT
>MDTG01025337.1_pt1 | contig 21410 bp, 22 predicted proteins | sample 811421 | NCBI WGS metagenome assembly MDTG01 (sample SAMN05326645, study PRJNA326480) | marine metagenome | isolation source: seawater | place: Pacific Ocean: South East | collected 2011 | reverse complement strand
GAGGAGAAGAAAATCGAAACTCCTGTCTTCTTACCAATCGAAAACTACATATCCGAATGCGAGCTTGGCTTAAAGGTGTCCAAGCTTTCTAGGATCTACATTTGCACCGATGACCAAACTGCGTGTCACGAATTGTGGTCTCACTTTGAATGTGAAGGCATTGAAGTAGTCTGGGACGAAACGGAGCCTTCAGAACCAATACAAACGATAAGGTGGCAAGGACAACTCAAGAAGAGTATCGCACAGCAAGAAACTATGAATGCTTTCAAGAATATACACATTATGGCATCTGCAAAGTATCTGATTGGCGGCAGGATGTCTTACTTTTATAGAATTGCAGAGTTGCTCAATTTCCCAAACACATCAGTGAATATCCAAGATAATGACATGTTTGGAGTAGCCCCTTACTCGGATGTGAACTACATGATCCGTCCTTACAAAAGCAAGACCATTCCTAATTTTGTCAGTGAATGTATTAGTGATTTCGAAAGTTACAACAAAACCTACACTAACAAGGGGATTGTCACCATACCAAACTTTGTATCCGATGAAGTCGTAACATCCATAAGACCGGAGTTAGAAACTTACAAGTGGTGGACCTACGCAAACATCCCTCACAAAAACCAATGGAAAGTGAATTACGAGACATATTTATCAGAATCTGCAAGACAGTCATGTAAATACGCTTACGAAGCAAAACAGTTCACCTATAGGTTCCGAAGATGTTTGGGAAATCATTACGAGACATGTAGTTGCGTGTCTTGTAGACTGAATGACACGGTAGAAAGTTGGCCGTTCACCGAGACTCTTTGTAAGATAACTGGGCATCGCAACATTAGGCCAGGTGAAGTGTTCATAAGCAACTACGGTAAGGGTGACTTCCTCTCAATGCACCACGATAAAGACAAAGGCGACATAGCAGTGACCATATCCTTCACGTATGACTGGGATCCCATATTTGGTGGAGTTTTGCACTTGTGTGATAAGGATCACAAGATACACACGAGTGTTACTCCCAAGGCGGGCGAAATCAACATTTTCAAACTGGACCCGAATAATCTAGTTAATCACTTCGTTTCTCCAGTTGTTGTAGATAAGAACCGATATACACTAGTAGCCTGGTACCATGAGTGCTAATAATTATATATTAAATTATTAAATTATCAAATAGTTTAAATAAATAAATATATATAATATAATGTATGACAAATATAAATTGTGTACTTTTATGATGTTTTTATATACATTATATTATTATAATGAATCATATAATTTTATATTAATATTATATCGTTTAATACGCAAGTTAATCACTTCGTTTCTCCAGTTGTTGTAGATAAGAACCGATATACACTAGTGGCCTGGTACCATGAGTGCTAATAATTATATATTTAATTATCAAATAGTTTAAATAAATAAATATATATAATATAATGTATAACAAATATAAATTGTGTTCTTTTATGATGTTTTTATATATATTATATTATTATAATGAATCATATAATTTTATATTAATATTATATCGTTTAATACGCAATTTATTTTTATCGAATATACCAGAATATATTTCTCCATTATATAATAATTGTTCTCTCGATTTATTAACAAATAAAATTACTATATTGATATCAGTAAAAGATACATGTACACAAGGTGTTAATTTATTATCTTATATGGCTTCTATTTTACCTTATAATATATCAATTATATATGTTTATCCAGATTTCATTGGGTGTAATTTTATAGATATTGATATTGGTATATTTACTAATTTAATTGTAAAAAAAATTGAATCCATAGGATCACCAATACAAGGATTTTTAGAATCTCAATCATTAATAAAAACACCATATACATTATTAATGCATAATGATGCATATCCTATGGATATTGAAAGTATATGTGAATTATATAGAGCACTTGAAACACATTCAGAAGCAGCTTTTTCAGTTCCACAATTATATGAAAAATCTGAAAATAATATAATAGTTCCACATGGACATTTACATAATTTACATATAAGACAATCAGATAATAATCATTTATCAATTAATTATCAAATAGATATGGAATTATTAACTAGGAGAAAATCATATGATTTTAATATAAATGGATACCCACAAATTGATTTTATGGAGGATCATGCATACATGGGTAGAAGTGATACTTTTCATTTATATTTGGATAAAGATGCATCTTTTACTTTAGAATATTTAGATTCTATACTATCAATGCGTTTAAATAATACATATCCATGGTATGTTCCAACATCACGTTTTATTTTTGATGTAGATATTAATAAACTAGGTTGGAAAGATATTCCTTATTTTGTAAATAAAAGAAGCGAAGAGTCAGGATTAAATGTTTGTAATTATTTAACTTATAAATGGGATTTAGAATTTCCAGTTACTGGTATATGGAATTATGTTCGTCATTCATATTTATCAAATGTTGTTTTTAATGATAATTTATTACCGAATGATAGATTAAATCAAGCAGCTTTATATTATAGTTGGTTTCATTCAATTGGATTTAATCGTTACAATAATTACAGCTTAAATGATATACTAAATTATATGAGCTTACCAATAAATGATAATATATTGATTTCTAGAAATATAAATATTTCTAATACTTTAAATAGTGTAAAATATAATGCAAGTAATATATTACCACTAAAAAAACATAATAAACTATTAAAGATTAAATTAAATAGTAAATATATAGCAATTGAATATAAATTTTCATTTAATTGTAACCCGTCATCGTGTGGAATGTTAGTTATACATAACAATAATTGTTATTGTTATACATATGTCTCTCCATATAATATAAAATCAAGTTATGGAATTATTAGTTTTTTAAATAAAATAAAATTACCGTCTAGAATATATAAATTTATTCAAATGAAATTCATAAGAAATAATAATTATAATAATAATAAAAATAATTATTGTGAAAATGATAGTTATTGTAAATTTTATATTCCTGCTTTTTCTAAAAATTCTAGACTTATTAAATGGTCATGGTTTATTTAAATTTATTACATATATTATTTTTTAATATAATGAATTGCATTATGACTTTCAGACATTTGAACTTTAATTAGTTTAGTATTTTTTGTAGGTTTATTAAGAAAAAAAAGTTTATAGCGAAAAAACCAATATTTATTAATAAATAATCGATAATTCATTATATAAAATAATAGTATAATTATTTTATATAATTTTAAATTAATTCATTATATACTAAATTATCATTAATAGGAGAATCTCTTCCTGTTATAATTATTTTTTCACACCAATGAGTAGTGGTGTTATTTCTTTTATATGCTTTTTTTCTTAATCTTTCTGTTAAATTTGATAAAAAACTTCGTGGAACCATAGATATATATGCGATTGATCGTTTATCAGTATTTATAACTCTATGAACTAAACGAGAGTCAAATATTAATAAGTCACCGGCATTTAATTGAGGTGTAACTATATTTAAACCTTTTTTCCATATGAAATCGTTATCTGATATTTCATAATATTCCCATTCATATGGATTATTATTTGTATTTCTATAAGATAAGGATTGAAAATATTTATGGGAACCTTCTAATAATTGTGTAGCATTAGATTTAGATAATGCTAATATACCTTGTACAGATGTTAATTCATTGCGATGACTTGAATTTTGATCTATATGCCATGGCAAATCCCAATTATTAGAATCTATTATATTTCCACCAAAACATGAAACTAAATCTTTAGTTTTCCATATTTTCTCAAAATATTGTCTTACTTCATAACGTAATTGCCACATAGTTTTTGAGTGATTTCTATTATCATAATTTAATCTTCTTAATTTAAGAGATGGATATTTAATCGCATTACGGATTATTATATAGCCTTTATTATTCATATTAAATAGATAAAATTCTTTTTTTTTATATAAATAAAATTGAAATATAAATAATTTAAATGATATTTTATTAAATATAGTAGAATGAGTTATACATTATTAATAGTAGAATCACCGGCTAAATGTGGTAAAATAGAAAAATATTTGGGTCAAGGATATAAAGTATTAGGTTCATATGGACATATAACACATTTATCAAGTTTAAATCAAATAGAATTTGAAAATAATTATAAACCAAATTTTGAAATATCAGAAAATAAAAAAATTCAAGTTAATAAATTAAAACAAGCTATTACAAAAGCAAATGAAGTTATATTAGCAACAGATGATGATAGAGAAGGAGAAGCAATTGCATGGCATATTACACAAGTTTTTAATTTAGATCCATCAACTACAAAAAGAATTATATTTCACGAAATTACAGAAGGAGCAATTAAAAATGCATTAGAAAAACCAGGATTAATTAACATGGATTTGGTATATGCTCAACAAGGGAGACAAATTTTAGATTTAATTGTAGGATTTAAAATTTCTCCAATTTTATGGAAACATATAGTTTCTAATACTAAAAATTCATTAAGTGCTGGTAGATGTCAGACACCAGCATTGCGTTTAGTATATGATAATTATAAAGAAATTCTAGAAAGTCCAGGTAAATTAAGTTTTAATACTACTGGAATATTTACAGGTAAAAACATAATATTTACATTAAATCATAATCATATATCACATGAAGAAATAACAAAATTTTTAGAATTATCAAAAACATTTAATTATATTTTGTCAAAGGAAAAAGAGAGAGAGACAAAAAAAAATCCACCATTGCCTTTTACAACAAGCGCATTACAACAATCTGCAAATAATAATATGCATATATCACCTAAAGATACTATGGCTTTAGCACAAAAATTATATGAAGGCGGATATATTACTTATATGAGAACAGATAGCAAAGTTTACAGTGAAGAATTTATTAAAAAAGGAATAGAATATATTACAGATAAATATAATAAAAATTACATTAATCAAAATATAGATATAATTACACAAAGTTTAAATAAACAAGATAAAATAGATAAGAAAGAAACTAAAAAAAAATCTAAAAAAAAAGAAGAAAATAATAATGCACAAGAAGCACATGAAGCAATAAGACCTACTAATATATTAGTTAATTCTATACCAGAAGAAGAAGATATTTTTAATGCCAAACATAGAAAATTATATAAGTTAATATGGAATAATACACTAGAAAGTATGATGTCTCCTGCATTATATAAACAGTTGATTATTAAAATTAGTGCTCCTGATAATTTAATATATAAATATAGTGCAGAAAAAAATATATTTCCAGGTTGGAAAGCAATACAAGGTGTAGATGATGATAAATATTATGTATATTTAGAAAATTTAAAAGAAGGTGAAATTTTACCAAAAAAAATTATTGCAAAACAAACATTAAAAGATTTAAAATCACATTATACAGAAGCTAAATTAGTTCAATTATTAGAAAATAAAGGTATTGGTAGACCATCAACATTTTCGTCATTAATTGATAAAATTCAAGAAAGAAATTATGTAAAAAAAGAAAATATAGAAGGAAAAAAAATGGAAATAATAGATTATACATTAGAAGGAACAAATATTAGTTTGGAAAAAGGTAGTAAAGAATTTGGAAATGAAAAAAATAAATTAGTGATAACACAAATAGGAATTTTGGTTATAGAATTTCTTATAAAATATTTTAATAGTTTATTTGAATATAATTATACTAAAAATATGGAAGATGATCTAGATTTAATTGCTCGTGGTGAAAAACAATACAATTTATTATGTGATGATTGTAATAAATTTATTGAAAATTTAATTTGTGAAAATTCATTGTTAGAAAAAAATGTTACATCAAATATGCAAAAATTAAATATAAAAATAGATGATAAACATACTTATTTAATTGGTAAAAATGGTCCAATAGTAAAATACTTAAAAGATGATGGTAATGTAGGATTTTATGGTGTTAAACCTAATATAGATTTGGATAAATTAAAAAATGGTGAATATAAATTAGAAGAAATAATAGTATTAAAAGAAGACAATATTAAAATATTAGGAGAACATAATGGTTTAATTGTATATTTAAAATTTGGTAAATTTGGATATTATTTAGAATGTGGAGAAGTAAAAAAATCATTAAAGTCAGTAAAAATTAATATTCCATTTAAAAATATTCAATTAGAAGATGCAATTAGTATATTAGAAGATGCTAGTCAAATTGATAATTCATTAATAAGAAAAATAGATGATAATTTATGTATTAGAAATGGTAAATATGGACCTTATATATTTTATAAAACACCCAGAATGAAAAAACCACAATTTATGAAATTATCAGGTTTTGATGATAATGTAAAAACATGTAAAATCGAATATTTAAAAAATTGGATTAGAGAAAAATATAGTATTAGTTAAAATATTATATTTAATATTTTTAAATTTGAATATTATTATTAAAACATAAATTAAAATTAGTATAATATCTATCTATACAATGATCTTTAATACTATTTATTTTTTTAATTGATTTATTATCTAAATATTCTAATTTGTTAATAAAATTAATGTTACGATTATTATTAATATTTATATAATTACCACAATGATAATAAGAAATATAAGGTACAGCAGTTATTATATCTTTTTGATTTACAAATCTGTAATGTATTAAATTTTCTTTATTATTAAAAGTATTTGCCCAATATTTATTACCAACACGAGGACTAGCAAATGTAAATATATATATATTACTAGTTATATAACATGATAAATAATATGCAAATAATGTAGCAAGTGCACCACCTAAACTATGTCCAACAATATTTAATTTGTATGTAGTATATTTAATTTTTAATTTATTAATTTCATTTATAATATCACTATATAAATTATTTTTGCATAATAATTTATTGAATCCAGAATGTACTCTAATATTATTATTAATATGTTTTTTAAATAAAAAAAAGTTATAAAACCAATCAGAAAATTGATCAGAACCTCTAAAAATAATATTAATTCTCTTATCAGTATGGTTTAATGTAATAGCAACTTGAACACCATTAATATCAAAAAATCTAAAAATATCATAGTTATAGTTATTATTAGTATGTAATATCATAAATTGTCTCAAAATATTTTTTCTAACATTAGAAATTTTAAGAGATTCAATATTTAAAGTATTTATAGTAAATGTATTTTTATTTTTTTTTAATTTTAATTCTTTATTACAATCATAAATCAAGCATGATAATGATAGCATTTCATTTATAAGAGAAAAACTAATATCTAAATTATTATTCATTTATAATATATATTTTTTAAAAAAAAATATATTATAATATTTTTAACAAGTATTATTAAGATAAATAGAGACAGGTTTATTACTATATATTCCTTGAGCAGTTAGCAATCCACTAGTAATACCAACAATAACACATGTAATAACCCATCCAAACATAGTTTTAAATAATATTTTTTTATTGATTGCATGAATATTATCTTTTTCACATAGAGCTACACCTACTTCAGAACCAACTTGACAATGAGTAGTAGATAAAGGTATTTTTAATCTGCTACCAGTAATAATAATTAAGGCAGAACCTAATTCAATACATGTACCTCTAGATGGTGTAATTTTGCATAATTTATCACCTAAAGCATGAATAATTTTTTTACCATAAATAAATAATCCAAAAGATATACCTATACCACCAAATGTCAATATCCAATATGCATCATCGCCTAAATTATTTTTTTTTGATAATATACCAGACTCATTATAAATAACATAAATAGTAGCAAATGGGCCAATAGAATTAGCTACATCATTAGCACCATGACTAAAGGAATCACATATTGCAGAAAAAACTTGTAAATATTTATATGTCTCTTCAACTTTATTATCAAAAACTTCAGCTTTATTATGTATAGAAGTAATTATATTTAACTGATTAGTAGACTTAATATTATATTCGGTTAAATTATTTTCAAAATCAGTATTTATATTAGATGTTGTAGATTTATTTTCAATATATTTACATAATTTTGGTATAATAGGAATTGTTATTAATGCAGAAATAGAGCCAATAGCAAATGAATATCCAAAAGCTTCTGCAACACTAATTTTATTTAATCCTATACCTTTGGCACCTTTATAAATTATAAAGAAACTATTAATAACAACGGTAGATCCAACTAATATAGGATAAATAATTAAAATACGTTTATAATTAAATTTATGACGTAAAACAAAAGTTCTATTTACTAGATATATTAAACATGATACTATACCAGAAAAAATAGGTGATATAAACCAAGATAATACAATACCTCCTACACCACCGACATAAGGAAATGTAGATACTTGCTTTGTCCAAATAACACATTCACTACCTTTAAGAGCAATAGTCATACCTATCATGCCACCAACACATGAATGTGTAGTAGAAACAGGTAATTCAAAATAAGTAGCAATAAATAACCATCCAGCAACAGATACAATTACCCACATACATCCGTAAGCTAATATTTCTGGATCATCATCAAAACATTCATAATTTGCAATACCTTTTCGAATGGTATCAACTACATGATTACCCATTAAAATTGCTCCACCTGTTTCAAAAATTGCAGCTGTAACAACAGCTTGTTTAATAGTTAATGCTTTAGAACCAACAGATGTAGCAAATGCATTAGCGGCATCATTAGCACCAATACCCATAGATGCTATAAAAGAAAATATTCCACCTGCAATAGCGATCCAAATGTACATAATTATGTATCTAAATATATCAAAGTTTTTATATTAATTTAATATAAATTAAATTGATATAAATTAAATTGATATAAATTAAATTGATATAAATTAAATTTAAAATTAAAATTAAAATTAAAATTAATAAATATAGTAAAATGTCAAATAAAAAATTAGAATTAATTTATGGTTGTATGTTTTCTGGAAAAACATCAAAATTAATAGAAATTTATAACAATTTAAAAGATAATAATAATTGTTTAGCAGTGAATTATATATTAGATAAACGATATAGTAATGAAGATACAATAGTATCACATAATAAAGTAAGTATAAATTGTTATTGTTGTAAAGATTTACAAAGTTTAATAAATAAAATAGAATATGAAAATATAAAATACGATTATATATTTATAAATGAAGGACAATTTTTTAAGAATTTATTAAAAAATATATTATATATTAGAGACAATTTAAAAATAAATGTAATAATATGTGGATTAAATTTGGATTATGAGAGAAAACAGTTTGGTGAATTAATGGATTTGATTCCATATTCAGATAAAATACACGAATGTAAAGGTAAATGTAATAAATGTGAAAATAAATCATTATATTCACATAGATTAATAGTAAATAAAAATGAGCAAGTTTTAATAGGAAGTTCAGATGAATATATACCTTTATGTGAAGAATGTTGGAATAAATATAATCATAATAATTAAAAAATTTATAATTTAAAAGGTGTTCTTATATTATAATTTTTAATTTCATTTCGAATTTGATTTATTTCTAAAGTAAAAGAAACATTATAATTATCCAAATCAACAAGCATACCATTATGGTAACGTAATTTAAATTTTAATTTGGATATTTTTTCAATAGGGGGCTGATAGTAACTAAAAGAGTGAATATTATCTAAATTAATAAAACCATTATCAAAATTATTAAATACATTAGGAATTTTAGCAAAAAAAGCATTAGGTTTACCAGTGTTAATATTAGTATTATGGTTATTAATATATGGTATAATTTCATCAGAAGTATTAAATCTATCAATTTCTAAATAAAGAAATTCATAATAAGATAAATTGACTTTTTTAGTAGATTTAATTAATTGATTAGTATTATTAGTAATTATAATATTATTATGATTAAAATTTAATTTATCAATTACTTCACTGGCTATAGAATTTTTATCAAAACCTAAAATAAAACCTAACCCCCAATCAGAATGTTGTTTAAATATATCATTATAATTATTATTACAAGTAATATTATAACTTAAATCATTGTCTTTGAAAATAAAAGAAAAATTTTCATTTGAATTAAAATACATTTTTTTATTTAAAGTATTAAAATTAACACTTATATCAGTAATAAAATTTTTGATATTATTTTGTAGACACATAGCTAATTCTTGATTATTGTAAAATCCATTTTCTAATGTAATAAGATGTTTTTGATCATTTTTTAAAATGAACAATTTATTATTTTGTAAAGTCTCACTAATATTATCTAATTTATTAGGTATTTTTATATTTAATAATTTAATAGATTCAATATTATTATATAATACTGGAGTAGTAATTTCAAAATTGTTAGCACGTGGCCATTTATTAATGTCTCGATCGACGCTATCAATAGATAATATTTTTCTATCTAAAGTATAATTTTGTAATCTTTCTATTAATAATTCTTCCATGAGGTATAATTATAATATTATAATATTAAAATTATAATATTATAATTTTATAATTTTATATTATCATTATATAATATTAAAATTATTATATTATATTATATTTTATATCATTATATTATATATTAATATAATTATGCAAGATGGTAGTTCTAGTATTTCAGCACAATCAAACTTAAGAGGGGTATTTGGTTTTGGTATATCTAATAATGAAAATTTAGATTTTTTGAATTTAGTTGTATTAGCAGTAACAGGAATAATTATAAAATTATGTTTTAATGAAGTAGGAGGAAATAAAAAAAGAGGCGTAACTGGATCAGCATCTACTACTATATGGGGATATGGATTAACAGCAATATCATTATTTATTATGATATTTTTATCTATGAATTTAAATTTCAGAAATAAAGAAGCAGATCCACAAAAAAAGTTTGAAGATATAATAGATAAAATATCAATTATTGAGTTAACAGAAATATGGCCTATATTATTTACTTTTCTAGTTTTAATATATATAATATCATTAAATTTTATATTTTATAGAAGAATAAATTCAGGATCAGTAAGTAGTACATATAATGTATATGATACATTTTTAACCATTTTAATTATACTTCAAATAGGATTAATAATTAAATATATATATTTATTATTAAGTAAAATATCAGGTCAAAGTGTTGTTTCAGATAATAATAAGATAAGTATAATAAAATCATTAAGTTTAATATTGGTAACAATTAATTTTATATTTGCATTAATTATTAATATAATATTAGCATTTTTTTCAACTGATGGTTAGTATTTATCAGGAAAAAACAATCAAGAATCAATAACAAATCTTCGAGTAAAATAATACCTTTGAAAAAATACAAAAATTAAATCGTGTGATGGGCGATTTCCCAGCAATAAATTTTCTATATAGTTATTAATATAATTTTTGTTGTACAACTTTAATATTGTTTTCGATCATTTATTTAATGTGATTAATTTTTCTTGTAATGTTTTGCCATAAATATTATTGAATTCTAATTTTAAAAAGTAATATATTTATCCATTAATATAATTTTAAAAGTAATACCAATACTATCTTTGTTTTCCCAAACGCCAGATATTTTTAAAATAAATGTTTTTTTATCAAAAGTATTATTAGATGATAATAATTTATGGTTATTATTAAAATTTTCTATATATATATCATTATAACAATATTTAATATTACCATTATTAAATAATTCATAAATTTTATATGTTTTTTTTTTATTAGTAATAATATTATTTAAAATAATATTTTCAATATTACTTAATTTGTTAATGGTATCAATATTATTAGAATTATTTAATATTATTTTTTCTCTATTTAAAGTAATATCATTTAGAATAAATGATATATATAATCCAGTAAATGAAATTATATTATTAGAAAAGATAATTTTATAAAAATTACTATATTGCATTACACTATTTTTTATAGGATCACTTATAATAATATTATTAATATTTATATTATCGATGTCTTCAGCTAACATTATATTAAATTTATTTAATATATAAACTTTAAACAATTTTATTTTATTATTAAATAATATATTTAAATTTATATATTATTTTAAATATATTTTAAAAACATATTATTTAAAATATATTATATGATAATAAAAGATAATTTTATTTCAATATTAGAATCAGCAAAATCAAATACAATAAATAATAAATACAATGATTATTTTAATAATTTAAATAAAAATTTAGATAAAATATCTAATTTTATAATATATGGTCCTGCTGGAATAGGTAAATATAGTGAAGCATTAAAATTAATAGAGAATTATAGTCCAAGTAAATTAAAATATGAAAAAAAAATGACAATAGATTCAAAAAATGAACATACAATAAAAATAAGTGATATACATTATGAAATAGATTTTCAAAATTTAACTTGTAATTCTAAAATATTATTAAATGATATTTATAATAATATAATAGATGTAATACATAGTAATAAAGATAAAAAAGGTATAATTTTATGTAAAAATTTTCATGACATAAATAATGAATTGTTAGAGGTTTTTTATAGTTATATGCAAAAAAATTTAATATATAATATTACATTAAAATTTATTATAATAACAGAACATTTAAGTTTTATTCCGGAAAATATTCAACATGTATGTAATACTTTATATTATACTAAATTGAGTTATTCAAATTATATAAAGATATCAAATACTAATAATAAAAAATTTTTATTAAATAAGCAAAATAAATTAGATAATAATTTTATATCTAATATTTCTTCAATTAATCAATTAAAATATATAGATTTAACAGAAGAAAATGAAAATATAGTAAATTTAAAATTATCAATTTGTAATAAAATTATTAATTTAATATTTTATAAGAATATAAATTATCATAATCTAAGAAATATACTTTATGATATATTAATTTATAATTTAAATATTTATGATTCTATATTTACTATAATAATTTTATATTTAAAAAAATATCAAGAATTAAATGATAATAAATTAGATAAAGATTTAATAAATAAAATTTTTATAAAAACTTGTATATTATTTAAATATTATAATAATAATTACAGACCGATTTATCACTTAGAGGCATTTATATTATATTTAATTAAGTTAATTAAATAATAATGAATATTAATAGTGCTTTAAAAATATTAAAATTAGAAAATAAATATAATTATTTAAATATTAAAGATTTGACTCAAATAGAATTAAAAAGAAATTATCATGTACTAGCATTAAATAATCATCCTGATAAAAATAACGATATAAATGCGAATAAAATATTTCAAGAAATAGAGGAAGCTTATTCTTTTTTAAAGAATATAATAGATAATAATAAATATAACAATTACGAAAATGATAACTCATGTACTAGTGATATTGAATATACTGATTTAATTATCAGTTTTGTAGATATTTTATCAAAAACTATGAATACTCAAGAAATAAATAAATTTCATGATAAATGTATAGAATATAGTAATAAATTATTAGATCAATTATTAGATAAAGTAAATATTAATGTTTTGGAAGATTTATATTGTTTTATAAACAATAATACATATTTTTCAGATAAAATAAGTAATAATATTAAAAATATTATTATTAATAAATTAAAAATTTATAATATATACATAATTAATCCCACATTAGATAATCTTCTTAATAGTGAAATTTTTAAATTAGAAATTAGTAATAATTCAATAAATAATATTATATATATACCATTATGGCATAATGAAATGATATATGAAAAAAATATTATTAAAATTCAACCAAAATTACCTAATAATATTACTATAGATGATAATAATAATATACATATAAAATATATAAATGATTTTGAAAATTTGATATCCATGATAAAAATTGATATATCTTATTTATTAATTCATAACTATAAAATTCCAATAAATGAATTAAAATTTAAAAAAAATCAGATATATAAGTTAAAAAATTTAGGTATGCCTATTGTTAATAATTTAGATATTTTAGATAACAAAACTAAATCTGATATTTATATACATATTAATTTAGATTAATCATAATATACTAATATATATATATAATATATGAAATATATATGGATTTTTTTATGTTTTATTGCTATGGTATTAGCAGGAATTCATCCTATTATTTATAAATTATTAAATAAAAATATTAATGATTTACCAATAGTATTAGCTTATATATTTTTATTTGCTGGTATTTTTTCTTTATTATACTTAACTTTAAATTATAAATCTAGTATTAATTATACTAAAAATAATTTTACTAATTTTAAATATATAACTGCTCTTTCATTAATCATTCTAATATTTAATTTTTGTCTATCTTATGCAGTTAAATTTAGTCCTAATGTATGTATATGTGTTTTAATAATTAATTTGAGTGTATTTGTTACATTAGTTATTGATTATTTATTTTTTAAATATAAATATAATATTCAAACTATTTTAGGTTTTATTCTTACTGTTATTGGTTTATCTATTTCTATTTATTTTTCAAAATAATAAAATAATTATTTTATTATATAATATATAACTATTATATAATAATATGAAATATAATTGGATTTTATTGGCATTATTATCAATGTTAATTAGTGGTATAGGTGTTATTTATTTAAAATATATAAATGATAGTAAATATGATAATAATTGTTTTTTATTAATTAGTTTTATTTTTGTTGGTATTTTTTCATCTATTATACTTATTTTTAATAGAAAAAATTATATTAAAAAATATAGTGATTATGATAATAAATACTTTTTTATAGTATTTATTTTTGCATTTTTACTTTTTATAAATTCTTTTTGTATGCAATATGCAATGTCAATAAGTCCTAATATAGGTTATACACATGCTATAATTAATTTTAATGTAATATTATCAATTATTGCAGGATATTTTTTATTTAAACAAAAAATTAATAAAAAAGTTTTTTTAGGCATTATTATTGCGTTAATAGGATTTACTATAATAGCATTAAATTCTAATTAATCTAATGTTTGTTTACTACATAGTGGACAATAATCGTATTTTTCATATGTATTATCATCAATTGACATATTATCATATAATTTACTTAATTCTAAATCATAATTTATTTTTTCCATTGCTAAATTGTTAGTAGTTTTAAAATAATTCTCATAATAAAATTTAACACTATTAAATACATCTGTTTTTGTATTCTCATTTAAAGATTTATACCAATCTGGTTCATAAAATTCAATAATTAGTTCACCAATATTATTATTAATTTTAATATCATATTTAATACAATCTTCGTCTTGTAATTGTTTAATAATTATATTAATATAATTACTATAATCAATATTTTCCATTTTTAATTATTAATTATATTATTTTATATAATTAATAATTAAATTATCAATTTAAAAAAAAAATAATTTATTTATTGCTTTCATATATAATTTTATAAGATTTATTTTTTTATTAGACCTTTTTTTTATGAGATTTATTTTTTTTATTAGACCTTTTTTTTTATGAGATTTTTTTTTTTTATGAGACCTTTTTTTATAAGATTTATTTTTCTTATGAGATTTTTTTTTCTTATGAGATTTTTTTTTTATATAACCTGCCAATGTATTTTGGTTATTAGATGATATTAATCTGTAAAAACTGGGTAACCAATACCGTGCCTCCTTCTCCTCCGCCGCCCTTACCCTCGCTGCCCTCGCATTTTCTGCCACCTTAACCCGATGACCCGTCGCTATATACGCCTGCTCCCTCGCCTCCTCCATCGCCTTCTTCTCCTTCTCATATACCTTGTCATATTTCTTCTCATATTCCTTCATCGCCTCCCTCGCATCATGCGCTTCACTGTCTGGTACTTCCAACACTATTTCCTTTAGCGTCTGTGCCCTAGCTTCCTCTGCCACCCTAGCTTCCTCTGCCGCCCTAGCTTCTACCTCCTGAGACGCCTTCACCCTCGCCATCGTCCTGATTGTCGCCTGCGCCAAGTCTTTCACTATTTTATTATGCACACTATTGAGTGCTGCATTCGCTATCGCGTTCCTAGTGGTTTCATCCTCTTCCCTAGCGGTTTTCGCCGCGTTCAATAATGCCAAAAAATCTGCTGATGGTTTAGTTGATGGTTTAGTTGATGGTTTACTTGATGGTTTAGTTGAGGATTTTTTTATAGACCTAGGCATAGATATATATATATATATTATAATATATATCTAAACATCGGGTTTTTTATATATAAAAAAAAATTTGAATATTATGTTACTTTATAAATAATTATTTAGGCTGCTGTTACTTTTGCCGGTTTTTTTACTACCTTCTTCTTTTTAGGCATATCTTCATTTACAACAGTTTTTACTTCCTCTTTTACTTGATTAATAGTATTTTCAGAAGGAGGAACTACCTCTACTTCTTCATCATCTGAATCATTTACTAATGTTGTATTTGTTACTTCATCGTGAACCTCTTCATCGTCACTATTAGCAGATGTATTAATTAGTTTATCTTTGTCCTGTTTAGAAAGAGAAATATGACATTTACCTGCTAGACTTACGCGGGGTTTTACTACTGCTTGAAATAGTCGCCAAGTAATACCAAATTTACCATTAGCGACCCAAATTCCACCACAAGAAATTAATGTTGCTACTTGAGAACCCTTTGAAATTAGTTCATTAGGAAATACATTGCATGTATTTGGAAATAGTTGCTCCTCTTTATCATCATAAATTTCAACATTTTTATATTCACCTTCCCAATAAGGAATTTTAACTTTAAGCGTTGGTGGACGTGAATAATCATAATCCCCGCTATCTTTATCTTTTGGATAACGAAGCATCGGAGTCCATAGCGCATCTACTGCATCAGAAGTAATTTTATTTTTATTAAGCCAGTCTTTACAGTTAGTAATAGCATCTTCTTTTACACGTGTTTCTAATTCTTGCATATTTTTTAGAAATTGAATACAATCAGGATTATTATATTCATCATTTGGAAACTGTAGAGCCATATCATAAGACTTATTACCAGTATTATCATCTGTATATTCATTTACACCCCAAGTTAGCATAAGAGGTGTACTTAAATGTACACTTTTCTTATTTTTTGAACTTAGAATACCAATTTGTTTACGTCCATTTGCATTCACTTTAGCTTTTGTAAATGTGAGATCGGTTTTAGCATTAAAGTTGACACCAGATAGAATACCATTGTCCGCCATATTTTATTTACTAATAATAATAATATATTGTTCTCTTTAAATCAATTTTTTTTTTATTATTTTTTTTTTTTAAAATCTTTTTTGGTATAATAATTTATACATATATAATATTTACTTTATACTTTTTTTGATTTTATACTTTTTTTTGATTTTATACTTTTTTTTGATTTTATACTTTTTTTTGATTTTATATTTTTTTTTGATTTTATACTTTTTTTTGATTTTATACTTTTTTTTGATTTTATATTTTTTTTTGTATTATTTTTATTAAATTTAATTGCCGTACCATATGCAGTTAATACTAAAATTCCAGAACTGTTAAAAGATTGTAATTGACTTAAATTAAATTTTAAACCAATTATACCATTACCTTTTAATTTTTCGGTCTGTATTTTTAAATCATTAATAGCATCATTTTTTAATTTTTCATATGCTTTATCTGTTTTACCTAAATCATATCCAACTAATTCACCAACACCAGCAATTAAATCTTTACGCAATCCAAATACACGTGTTTTTATAGAATCTACTACTCCTAAAATATTATAAGATTTATTATTATAATCACATGTAGAAATAATCATATTATATTATAATTATATTAATAAATATACAAAAATTAAAAGTATATTTATTAATAAAAATAAAATAGTTTACTTATGCTTATGCAGATGCTTCAATTGGTACTGCTTTAGTTTGTTTTGGAAAATGAGGACCCATATATCTTTGTAGATTAAAATATGTTAGTGCAATACTATCATCAATTTTGAGAAGAGTTTTTAGTTGTTTATCAGGATTAATTTTACGACCATTATCTTTATCCTGTAAACTATTAGCACGAATATATTTATTTATTTCACGAGTTACATCTGTTCTTGCCATTTCAGTACCTATGGCTTTTCCTAGAAAATTAGCAAGTTCATCACTAATAAGTGATGGTTTTACAAAACCACTTGGTGCTCGAGGACCTTTTTTACGTTTTTTACTTGTTAGTTTTTCAACTAGTTTAAGTTGTTTGCATGTTTTACGTTCTAGTTGTTTTAGTTCAGCTTTTAGACCATTTAACTGTGATAACATTCCTTGGAATTTAGTAATAAATTCACTAAAATTATCAGTAATAGATAATTGGTTAGATTCACTTTCTACTACTACATTTTTTTCTTCTGGTGGTTCGGGTTTAGATTGAACTTCTTTTTTTGATTTAGATTTAGAGGCTACTTCTTTAGGTGTTACTGTTGATTTAGTATCGGATGATTGAACTTTTTCTGTTTTTTTTTCGACTTTTTTAGGAACAGATTTACCAGGCATATTTTATAATTAGTTATAATAATATTTTTTTAAGTTCTTTTAAATATAATATATATTTAAAAACCATATATGCTGATGAAAAAATATATATTTATATAATTGATAATTTTTATTTTTAACGAAATTATATTTTTAATAAATTACAGATTCGTATAACCATGGCAAAGCGTTCGCCGCTAACGGATTAACCAAAGTTAAACATGCCAACACATAATAACATCCTAAAGATTTAGAATCATTATTAATTCCTTTATTTATTAATTCATCAATTATAGATATTACACTCTTTTTAATAAGTAAAAAACTATAATTTTGTATAGAGTTGATATTTATATTTACTGATCTAAATGGATTTCCATATCGCGGAGATATTTCTTCTTTTACTTTTTGTGATAAAGTTGCTCTATAATTCCATAAATCTGCTAATTCTCTCAAAAATCTTATTAATTGATTTTTATTTAAATTTGTTAACCAATCAGAATTAGTATAATTTCCTAAACTATCCATTTGTTGAAATAAATTAAATATATCGTTTTCTATTTTTTTTGTCTCAGTTATTTTTTCTAAGCTTTCATAATTTATATTTATTTCTATTTTTAATAAATTACTATATTTTATATAATCCAACATCTGATTATATACATTATTATTTATTTTTTTAGTTGATAATGGGTTAGATACAATCTGTTTGTTTTTTAAATATAAATTATAAATTGATAATATATCAAATCCATATATAAAATTGTCTTCATCTTTAAAACTAAAAAATTGATAATATGGAATTTTTGTTATATCATCTAGTGTTGCAAAATCACTATCGTTTGTACATAGTTCTTTATTATAAAATCCTGGACCATGAAATGTTATATAATTCTTCACTAAGATTTTTCTAAAAATCTTTTGAATAAAACAACTATTATATGTATAATACATATAATTATAAATTCTTTTATTCAATTCATTTTTATTACCTGTTATTTTTAAATTATATTTTTTACATATTATTTTTATTTGTTGAATGTTATAATTAATATTTATAATATTCATATATTCACATAATTTTGGTATATAAAAATTATCGTCTGATATTTTATTCTTTAATTTTTTAAAAGGTATTTCTTTATTTAATAAATATTCACTTATAGTTTCATTTGTATCTAAAATATTTGTACTGTTACTTGATTTAATGTTTTTTTTTAATTTATTTTTTGTCATATATATATATATATATATATATATTATTTTCTTTATTTTATTATACTTTCTTTATTTTATTTTATACAAATCATTTTAATTCTATTACTGACATTTTTAAGTTATTAAAAAAATAATTGTTAGTTTTTTTTTGAGAATTATAATATAATTTTATTTTATTTAACTCGTCTAAGAGAGATTTATTTGTCATCATCGAAATTATATAATTTATAAATGCATTTATATTATTAACATCATCTGTATTTTTAAATAATATACCATTGTCTCCTTCTATATTTATATTTATGAAATTTTTGTAATCATATAATAAGTATAATTTTATAATATAATAACTTAAAATATGACTATTCTCTCTATAAATTTTACCTATTTTTACTTTATTTTTATCCAGAATTAAATCTGTATAATCCATATTATTAAAATTTAATATTTTAGTAATTTGCATTAACCCATGTAATATTTCTAACTTCATATTTATTTCAAAAATATTTTTATAATTTATTACATCATCTTCATATATTTTATTGTTTATATTTTTATTTTTATTATTATTCATTTTTAAATTGCGTAAATTAATATATGAAAAAAATGCATTATTAAAAAATAATGCCCAAAATTCAACTATAGATTCTAATAGTTTTACATTTTTCTTACTATTACCATGAATATTAAATTTTTCTATTAAAATATTATTAATATTATTATATTTATCAATAAATATTCCAACATCATATGTATGTAATAATTCATGAGTCAATACTTTGAATAATTCTTCTTTTCTAAAAATTATAATTTCTGCTTTTGAATTACAACCATAACAAAAACCACTATTAACATTTTTTGCTCCCAAAACTATATCATCTTTATATATTTTTTTTTTAAACGGTGTCATAAATATATTTATATATATACCATTTTTATTACAACTTTTATTTTTTGTCATTATATTTATTACTTCTATTTGCGTTAATATATTTTTTACTAATTCATCATATTCATACAAACATATTTTTTTTGAATATATTATAAAGGTTATAATTATTTTAATAGGATTATATATTTTATATTCTAATATCGTACCTATATTATCTTTTATATATTTTTTTATATTGTCGTCTACATATCTATTATCTTTAAAATGAATATTATATATATTTTTTATGTGAGCAAAATTTATTTCCGAATTTTTATTATAAATTTCTCTATAATAGTGTTTAAGAAGAAATTTTTCATGTATTTTATTATATATATTATTTAATAAATAAAAAATTTCTTTTTGAAGACTATTATATACATCTTTTTTTTATTATTATTTTTTATAATTAAATTTTTATTTAATTGTTCTGATATTTCATAATATTTTTTTACCATTATATTAGATTCGTCTGTTAAACTTATCATTATAATATATAATATAATAAAATATTATATATTATAATATTCATAATAATAATTTTAGAAAATATGTAATATTTAACTTTTAAAATGTCAATCCGTTATACATTTCAATGTTTAGAAATTTATTAATTATTATTGCACCCGTATATGAATCTACTTAGTCTTGCGCCTTCCTCGCCGCCTCCGCCGCAGCCTTCTCTGCCGCAGCCGCCGCCTCTGCCGCAGCCTTATCCGCCGCTGCCTTCTCTGCCGCAGCCTTATCCGCCGCTGCCTTCTCTGCCGCTGCCTTCGCCTCCGCCGCCGCCTTCGCCGCCGCCGCCTTCTCTT
>MDTG01384228.1_pt1 | contig 21412 bp, 22 predicted proteins | sample 811421 | NCBI WGS metagenome assembly MDTG01 (sample SAMN05326645, study PRJNA326480) | marine metagenome | isolation source: seawater | place: Pacific Ocean: South East | collected 2011 | reverse complement strand
TTGTGGCACCTGTTCGGTCTCTCGCTGAGAACGCCATGAACGTTTCCACGATACGAGATTGAACACAGTGGGCTTGCGTCCACATGTGGCCCGCCGTCAGTGCAGCAATCCCCACGCGTGCTCAGCGTTGCCTCGAATCCATTCGAAGTCCGCTTCCGTCCGCACGCCTTGTTCATCCTCGAGGCGGAGTCGACGGACCTCGAGTGGATATTCGTTGTACGTGAGGTGGCTTCGCAGGCCCGCGCGAGTTGGCTGATCAAAGGTCCAGTGGGCTCGGGCCAGTGCAGCGACCTCAAGATCAACAGAAACCCGTCCGTTCCACATGCGGATGGAGAACACAGGGAGGTCACCTTCGTTCTCCTTGCCGACGACCACGCGACCAAAGCGTTCGGTGTGGCCACGGGTTTCATCGTGCAACAAGCCGCCTTCGCTCAGCGCCACGTGTCCGACATCGCGGGACGTCCAAGCACGGTCGTCAAGCGAAGTGAGGGTTGGTGATGCATGGGGAAGGAACCAGTCGATGTATGAGCCGTCTGAAAGATGCAACACGCCCCAGTACCAAGGCACGGATGGGGCCTGTACCTTGACCTTCTGGAAGTAGGCAGTACCTCGAACCTCTGTTCCGTCGATGTGCCCTTTCGCGGTGGTGCCATGCAAACGAAGGATGTCGTATCCGAGCCCTGCTGCGTACGTGGCGGTGGCTTCGCGGGCCGTGGAAAGCCGTTCCGAAATCGGCTCGAGCCTCAGGTCCAACGCCGAGAACGGTGCATCCTCTGGCATCGGGTTCAGGGTCAACCAGAAGCCTGAGCCGTCATCTTCGAGGCCCATGCTGTAGTCTTCGTCAAGCAGCGGTACGACAGCACCTGCTCCGCGACCCGGCGTGACCTTGCCTGGCCATGATGGGTGGCCGCCGGGGAGCACGACCATGCTGCAGCGCTTCGCCAAGACCGCATCGTGCATCACTTGACCGTCAAACCACCACGCGCAGACCATACCATCGAGCGACATGCCGCCATGTGCATCCACACCCGGCCGGCCTTCAGGGCGCCACGTCTGACCGTTGACCTCGACGCGCGGTGCGTCTTTGGTGGACCAGAGCGTCATCAATTGCTTGCCTGTGGGACGACCTTCCTCGTCTTCGAGCATCACGAGCCACCACCACCAATCCCACGTCAAACCACGGATAGGGGGACGCTGATCAAGGCGCCACAACCCGCTGAGGTCACCAAGGAAATGCGAAGGCTGCATCAGGCGATCTCCTTGCCTTTGAACAACGATTGACCGACCACCCAGATGACGCTGGCCTGGAAGAGGAGCACAAGAACGGCCACGGCCATGTTGGCCGTCGGTGACATGTCAAAGGGTGCTTCCGATGCCAAGAATGCCAACGGTTCACCGGGTGCAACGAGTTGATTGGACCAAATATTGTAATCCGTGGTGTACGCGATAAACGCGTCCTGGTCAGGCCATGACAGCGCCGTGGCCGCATCGATGATCGACAGGCACCACCCAATGACCGAGACGCGAAGCAGCGGTGAGGATGGAAGGCCCATCGAGAGGAAGGCCATGCCAAACTCCCATGCCGCGAAAGGAATGGCGAGAACGATGCCGTACTTCCACATCACGCCGAGCGACATGAACAGCATGCCGTAGACGAGCAGGGCAAGCCACGTGGCCAAGAGGATGGACAGCCAAATGCCAAGATCTTCGAACCGGAAAAAACCGTCTCCCGGTGCGGCTACACCTGTCACAACGGCCGACAAAATCACCACGATGGCGCTTGCAGGCCAGACCAGCGTGAGGTAGCCAAGCATCCGGTACAGGAGCACTTCGCCACGAGCGATGGGTTTCGCGAGAAGGAAATGCATCGTCTCAGAGGTCATCTCACCACGAATGAGGCCGGTGGCCAGAAACAGCGGGAGGAAGATGCCAAGCAAGAACACGACACCGAGTTTGCCGTAACCGAGCAGGAAGGCGCGATGTGTGGCTTCTTGGATGAACGCCTCTTCATTCGGGTCCTCGTCCACCCCATTGTCCCAGAGAATGGTGGTCGAACCAAACCAATCCTTGCGTAAAATGGCATCACAAATTACGCCGTTGCCGTTGTTGTCCTTGGCACCATCAGGTCGGTCCGCTTGAAGGCAATCACCGTCGTCATCCGTGCCCATGGTGGTGGACGTGGCGTCGGAGACGGCGGGGAAATCTGGCCCGTCCTCGTCGAACAGTCCGTCGCCGTCGTTGTCCACGGACTCGATGGGGTCGTTCATGAAATCGATGTAGAAGAGCAACACGGTGCTGAGCGCGACAAGGCAGGAGACGAGGACGACCCATGTCGAGAGCCGCGTGCGGTATTGCCTCAGCGTGAATTCAGCGACGGCGGTCGCCTTCCGGTCGAGGCTGCTCCAGGCTTTGGTCGACGATGACATCAGCGTCCACCTCCGCCAACAAGATGGCCGATAACCGATTCGAGGTCATCGTCCGGATTTTCGATCCTCGTCACTTTGAACCCACCTTCGATCAGCAAGGCAGGCAGGTGCTGATGGACGGCACCAAGATCGTGGGTGAGGACATCCACCATGCCTGACGAGGGAATCATCACGCCGTGGACGTCGTCCATGTCGATGATCGCTTTCGCGAGACGCTTTGCCTCATGGCAATGGATGTGGATGCGGTGTGGAATGCGGTCGAGCTGTTCACGGATGCCGTGAACGTTCCCGAGGGCCAGCACCTGACCACGGTGAAGCAGCACGATTTGTTCCGTGATGCGTTCAATCTCTCCAAGAATGTGGCTGCTGACCAGCACGGTGCGTCCCATTCGGCCAAGTTCCCTGACCACGTTCATGATGGTGGTACGGGCCAGAGGATCGCACCCGGTGAGGGGCTCATCGAGCACGATGAGATCGGGGTCATTGACCAACGCATGGGCGATTTTCACGCGTTGGCGCATGCCCTTCGAATACCGCCCGATTTGGGTGTGCATCACCTCCTTCAGGTTCACGAAATCGAGCACACGCTCTGCCTCGACTTTGGCTTCGTCCCGGGTGAACCCATGCAGCCGTGCGAAGGTGGTCACGAAGTCAAAGGCGGTCATCCAATCGTGCAACTTCTCCGATTCTGGCACGAAACCAACCCGGCCGTACGGCGTGGGGTCTTGCCACGGGTCGATGCCGAAAAGGCGAACTTGGCCCGTCGTCGGTTTGCATCGACCCATCAGGAGGTTGAACATGGTCGATTTCCCGGCTCCGTTCAGGCCGAGAATGCCCGTCACTCCGCCGGAAATGGCCAGATTGATTTGGCTGAGCGCATGGATGCGTCCGTAGGTTTTCCCGACGCGATCAAAGACCACGGCTGGGATTTTTTCCGGGACCGTTTGATGAGCCGGCTCCACGGCAGGTCCGACCTGACTAAGGTCTGGCATCATTCTCGGGTCACCTCCATGCTGGCAACGCGGTTCGCCAGCAGATAGAGCGAGAGCACGTTCATCCCCACCACCGACGCCAGCGACCACGTCCAAGGAATCTCGTAATTCGATTCGGTGCCGACCAGGGCTTGCCCAACGTTGGCCAAAGCATCGTAAGGCGAGAAGAGGTAGAGCACGTCCTGCTCGAAGATGAGCGCAACAAGGAAGGCAACAGATTTCGACCCGAGAACCAAAGCAAGCAAGCCAATGGCGGGAAAGAAGCCGTTGGTGGACACGCTGGACATCGCCAAACCGAGGGACGTGTAGGTCACGACGAGAAGCATGCCGGCTGCTGTGGCCCCAAGCAATATGGGGAAGGTGTCGACGATCCACGCCCAACCGCGCCCCATGGCCAGCACCTCGACGGTGTAGTAGACGAACAAGCTGAACACGCAAAGAATGAACAGGACCGTCGCTGCGGCGAGGTATTTCATGGCGACGTAATCAAAACGCGTGATTGGCCGGCTGAAGTACAGCGCCGACGTGCCGTTCAAGCGGTCCTCGGAGATCATGGTGCCAACGATGAGGGCCGTCACCACAGGGTAGTAGAGGACGTTTCTCGGAAAGAAGCCCAGCACGTGGGCGTACAGACTGTCCCTGCTGACCATGAAGACTTGACCCAAGCCATCTCCAAACAACGACCCGAGCAGCACAGGGAAAATGTCCCCAATCGATCCGATGAGGACCAGCACAAGGTAGACGCGTACCAAAATCGGCCAGGGCCGATGGCCACTCTTGACCAGACCGAGCATGTGATGCCGATACACGGCGTAGTTACGCGCCCATCGTGGATTCAACGTCCCTGTCCAAGGCAGATAGGTCTGGGTGAAGACCTGTCCGCTCGCCCCGGGTTTCGCGACGCTGGCTTGACCCGTATCGTCTGCAGTGTATGCGGCCTCAATCCTCGACGCCCCAGTCACAGGTGAGGCTTCGTCGAAACGAACGTCCTCGTTCGTTTGTTCGACCGCCGCTTCTTCAGCCGGCTCCTCGGTCATCCCATGCCACCTCCGGCGAGCAAATCTTCACTGGACTTGACGTCATGGCCAAGGCGTTCCATGATGGCGATGAACAGGTCTTCGAGGGAAGCCTCGTACGTGTGGAGACGACGAACCTGTGCGCCGGTGGACGCGGCCACTTCGAGCACCTCTCGAGGCACATCGTCCCGGTCGTCAGCGACGCGCATAATGCGCCCCTGACGTCGGACGCGCAAGCCTCGGTCGAGCATGCCACGTTCCATGGCGTCGGCCGCACCCCACACGTGCACTTCATACTCCCTATCAATGGCCTTCAGGTCCTCGATTTTGCCTTCCGCGACCAGACGGCCCTTGTGGAGCAACACAATGCGCTCGCAGACCTGCTCAACGTCGTCCATCAGGTGGGATGCCATCAACACGCTTCGCTGACCGTTTCGCACCGTCGTGTCAAGCGTCTGAAGCATGAAATCGCGTGCGGCTGCGTCCAGGCCGTTCGAAGGCTCATCGGCGATGATCATCTCGGGGTCGTGCACGATGGCACAAGCGAGTTTGGTGGCTTGCCTCATTCCTGTGGAATACCCGTCGATTTGACGGTACCGCTGTTCACCAAGTCCAACGTATTCGAGGCATTGGTGGGCCCGCTGCATGGCCACAACGGGGTTCATGCCGAGCAATTCACCGGCGTATCGAACCTGATGGATGCCGTCCATGCGTGGATCCAACGCCTCATACTCCGGCATGTAGCCAATGCGCTGCCTGATGCTTGGCCCCTCAGTTCGAATGTCATGGCCTAAGACATGGCCTTCACCTGACGTCACTTGGATGAGCCCAAGGAGTGTCTTGAGCAGCGTTGATTTCCCTGCACCGTTCGCACCAAGCAAGCCGGTGGCGCCTGCTTTGATTTGCAAGTCAAGTGCGTTCAGCGCGACGTGTTCTCCGTAGGCCTTGGTCAGCGCTTTCGTGTGCACAATGGGCGCACGCCCCTCGACCATGCGACGCCGATGGTGTGGAGGGCCTTTCAACCCGTCCCCGTCATGCGCTTAAGATGAGGGTTGCAGGCCGCCCCGTACACGCACCGCAATGCCCTTCCGCATCGCCAAAGCCTCCTCCGAGGTGCATTGGGCCACCCCGTGCGCGATGAGGTCTCCAGTCGGCCCGAGCACCAAGCACGTGATGCCCGGACGAAGTTGCGTGGACGCTTGGAGGATGAAGCCGTGCATGACGTTGCGTCCAGCGCCAACAAAGGGCACTGCGTCCTCGGACACGGTGACGGTAGCGGGGGCTGCGTCCTCCTCAAGGCCAAGAGCATGCAGGACCAGTGCGCCCTCATCGGTCAGCGAGAGACCTCCGTTCCCGAGTCGGGGCGAGAGGATGTGTCGGCCTCGGCTGTCCCTGACGTTTCGCACGCGACCCGTGCTGCTCATCACGAAGGTCGCCGAACCGACAAACTCCGTGGCGACGGAACGTTCCAAATTCAACTCAAGCATGCTCTTGTCCACGGCTTGGACGCGGAGCAACACGAGTTCGACGTCAGCCAGGCCCTCTTGGTTTGGCCCGACCCTTGGTTGAAGCCCTGCGTCCAGCAAGGCTGCATCAAACGCCTCACCGACGCTTTCAGCACGGAGGTTGACGGTGACGAAGTGCCGATGGCCGAGGTGCAAGCGTGCCATTTCACGGCGCACCCAAGCATGATCGACCGGTCGGCGCCAGAGCCATTCCGGCCCCTCAACGTGCGCGAAAGGTTGCAGGTCTTCGAACGACCATGGCACGAGGCCGATCGGGCTGAGCACCAGCACCTCGAGGTCGGGATTGGCAGCGTAGGCCCGCGTCACGTGGGTCCCCACGCGATCGCGCCACGGTCCGGGAGCGCCATGCAGGATGACCACCGCACCATCCTCCGAAGCCGGCCTCCACGCACGGTGAAGACGGCGACGTGAGGCGACGACAGCAGGGCGAACGAAGGTGTCCTCTCCAGCCCAACGCAAAGCGCCCTGTCCGGGCGTGTTTTGTGCTCCAACGACCCAATCCCACGCCGATTCCCAATGGCCACGGTCTGGCGATGTGTCGCTGGCCGCTGCTCGGTCACTCATCAACAGATGCTCAGCCGCAGGAATCGGTGCGGTTCCTCGGGCAGGTGAGGTGGACAACCAAAGGAACGCTTCACGAAGCGCCGGATGCGCATGGCTTCGGCGCTCAGCGCGTTCCCAAATTCGACCCTCATGAACGGCTTGTCGGCATGCAGCAAGTTCGGCCAAGGTCACTTCAAGGTTGAACCGAGACAGCACCACCATGCGCTCGTCATCCTCCATCTTCCGAACGGTCTCGGGTGTGAGCGCGGCCACACATGGCATGAGCACCGGCCATTCCCTAAGGTCCGCCAAGTGCACGGTGCCTGTCGGTGTCAACAGCCGGCCGTCTCGGGCAAACAGCGCGTAAGCGGCTGAATCGAAGAGATCAGCGCCCAGAGCGATGAGCATGGGAAAGAGCATCGGATGTCCGCAGCCAAACATGTGAATGGGGCGGTCAGGAGGAAGCTCAGGCGCCGATGCGAGCATGACTCGCGCCAAATCCGCGTAGCGCTGCTGCTCCATGACCGGTACAATCCCACCGATAGGGTGGACGCTGAAGGGATGGGCCGCCATGCCGCGCGCGCTCATGCGACGAAGGTCAGGATGCAATCCGCCCTGAATGGGACCGTTCAGCATCGTCGAGCCTGCGGCTGCAAGGCTCGCTTCCGCGCGTTGTGTGGTTTCCACCACTGCTTCATGCACCTCATCTCGCGTCATGTCTGGACGGGTGAACACGTCAAGCATGGTGGCGACGTCAACACCAATGTCCCGTTGGAAGGTCACGATTTCTTCCACGCCGACCTCAACGTCTCCGTAAACGTAGGCTTGGAAGGTCCCGGAATCGGTCATGATGGCTCCAGGATAGTCCAGAAGATGGTGCACCCCGTGTTCCAGGGCATGTTCACGCAGGCGTTCATGTTTCCAGATGATGTAGCTGTTCGTGATGAGCATCTCAATGCCGTATGTGTCCCACATCTCGCGTGGCTCGATGGTGCGTAGGTTGGGGTTGATCACAGGCAGGAGTGTTGGGGTGGTCACTACCCCATGCGCGGTGGACAGGGCCCCCACGCGCGCTCGTCCATCGCGTGCCTTGACCTCAAATCGGCCCACGTGCGCCTCACGGGCGGCTCCCGGGTCTTCCCGTGTCCCCTCGCGCCACGCCGCCATGGTCCGCCTACCGCGCCTTGTGCTTCAAAGGGTCCCATCGCCCCGAAGACCAAGCCGTGCCGCCAAGCGACGGTGTGCGGTGTTCTCCACGGCGCCCAAGTGTCCGCTGATGGTTGCTCTGGACACGCCGATTTCAGTGGCCACGTCGGCCAATGTGCACTTGCGTGGACGTTCGTAGTACCCCAGCCTCCACGCGGTGGTAAAAGCGTGCATCTGGTGCTCGGTCAATCCGGCAAAATCGTCGTTTTCTTGTTCCGTAAGTCGCACCACAGACACCGTTCCACTGGGGTTCCACGACTGGAAGCCTTTGACCATCGCACTGCACCCTGCGGGCGTCCCACGGACGATGATGTTCGCACCTGATGCGCCGATGGAAGAGCCAGGCGCCACGACAGCGTTCCAAATGTCCCGCCCGAGTTTCAGCAATTCGTGAGAATTTTCCACCAAAGCCGTGACGAGTAGGCGACCGCCCACGACCTCCTCTCCAATGACCTCGATGAGCCGGAACCAAGGCACGCGGTCAATGTCTTCGACCGTCATCCCGTCAGCGAGCGTCAATTGGAGGACGTAGACAATCGTGTTTTGTTCGTAATGACGGCTCACGCTGGCCATCAACACGGCTTCCTGACAAATCGAGACCTGATCTCTGAACTCCGATTGTGCAATGGCGTGCGCGGGATAGCGCAGCCGTACTTCCTTCATGCCAGCCACCAGCCTAGTTCTTGATTTGGGCTTGTCACCAACGGTCATTCACCTATCCAGTCGAGCAAACGACGGTGTGCGATACGATCGACCTCTCGCAGATGGCCGCTGATGGTGGCGTTTGAGACGCCCGCGGCTTTGGCAATCTCGCTCAGAGCACATGCCCGTGGGACGTCGAAATAGCCCATGGACCAAGCCAGCCGAGCCGCTTGGATTTGCTGGGGGGTGAGCCCAGCATCCGCGTCGTGGTCCGCATCGCCAGAACGGACCACGGCAACGGTACAACGGTCGTTCCACAGACGGAAAGCGGCCACCAGGGCTTGGCATCCATCGCTCGAGCCGCGAAGGACAATCTCTGCTCCTCGCCGCCCAATGCGGGTTCCGGGGCTGATGATGGCGTCCTCCACTTCAAGCGGGATGGTCACAAGTGGATGGGTAAACCGGACGATGGCGTAGTGCGCCTCACCGATTTGTGTGGTCTCGGAGCGAACGACCTCGTCAATCTTCAGCCAGGCAATGTCGTCAATGTCCTCGAAGTTGGTGCCGGGTGTCAAACGTAACCGCACCATGACCGTCACCGCGTCGTTCGCGTCAGAGCGCCCCAGCGTGTTCAGGAGCTCGAACTCCTCAATGCGGTTCAGTTGTTGGACGAATTCGGTTCCAAGGAGTACGTCCGCCCCATAGCGAAGTCGGATTTCCCTCATGGTGTGGCCTCCACGTTCACGAATTCGACGTTTCCATGAGCCAAAATGAAGTCCCTGCCGAGGTCATCAAAACTGTCGAGCAGGAGTGTGTCAAAGCGCAAGCGATGCACCTCCGGATCGGCTTCTAGATCGGATTTGATGCCCTCTAAGGTTCCGGGAGCGGCTCCACACGAAACGCACGCTCCGGTCAAATCCAAGACGAGATCGAGGCCCTCTGGAGTAACCTCGCATTGTGTGGCCTTGATGCCACCCCCGTGCCCGTCAAGCGCAGCACGAACCGTGCCAAGCCGTGCCAACAATGCCGGTACGAAGTGGGGCGATCCAACCGCATCTGAAAGCGGAAGGTTCCGGAGGCGTTCCTCCTCCTGCGGATTTAGCGACGCCGTCAACCGTTTGTTGGCTTCCTCTTCCAAGGATGCCTTGGCTTGAGCGGCATACATCGCCACCAAATCCTCCGCGTCCATGAACAGCGCATGTTGACATCACCTTAGAACTCGCGCCCGATGTGGGTCTGATGAAACCATCCGCTTCATAAGACCGGGCTTAGACCACAGTCTATGGCCGGCGGACTGCTTGACGTCAAAGGCCTCCACGCCACTGTCGAAGAGACAGAAATTCTTCGTGGCGTGGACCTGACCATCAAGGCCGGTGAAGTCCATGCCATCATGGGCCTCAACGGAGCGGGCAAGTCCACCCTCGCCTCGGTCATCATGGGACATCCGGCCTACGAGATCACTGACGGCCAGATTCACTACGACGGCCAAGACTTGACCGAACTCGAAGTCCACGAACGCGCTCGCTCCGGCCTGTTCATGTCGTTCCAATACCCGCACGCCATCCCAGGTGTGCAAGTCGGCACCTTCCTTCGCAAGTCTGTCGCCGCCGTGCGCGGGGAAGCCCCGAAAGCTCGGGCCTTCCGGCAGGAACTCCAAGCCGCCATGGACGTCTTGAACATGGATCGATCTTTTCTGAGCCGGTACGTCAACGACGGATTCAGCGGTGGCGAGAAGAAGCGGCTGGAAATCCTCCAAATGCTGCTCCTCCAACCTCGGATGGCGCTCCTCGACGAAACCGATTCTGGATTGGACATCGACGCCTTGAAGGCCGTTGCCCAAGGCATCAACAGTCTGTCCGAAGAAAGCGGCGTGCTCCTCATCACACACTACAACCGCCTGCTCGAACTCGTGGTCCCAGACGTGGTTCACGTGATGATCGACGGACGCATCGTCCAAAGCGGCGGCCCAGAATTGGCGCAACGGCTTGAAGCGGACGGTTATGAATGGTTGATGCCTGCATCAGCATGAGGTGAGCACGTGAACGACGAAGCAAGGGACGCGGTCGGAGAGTACCGCTACGGTTTCCACGACCCCGAAGTGGCCACCATCCGCTTTGACAAGGGACTCAGTGAGCAGGTTGTTCGGGACATTTCTGCGCTTAAGGACGAACCAGAATGGATGACTGAACTCAGGGTCAAGGCCTACCACCACTTTGTCAAGCGCCCAATGCCCGATTGGGGCAATGAATCCCTGCTCAACAGCATCGACTTCGATGCTGTCACCTACTTTCTCCGATCTTCCGAAGGGACTGAGCGTGACTGGGACGATGTCCCAGATGACATCAAGCGCACCTTTGACCGCCTCGGCATCCCGGACGCCGAACAGAAGTGGCTTGGTGGCGTGACCGCGCAGTACGAATCAGAAGCGGTCTACCACAGCATCCGTGAAGACCTGGAGGCCCAAGGCGTCCTCTTCCTCGACATGGATTCTGGACTGCGCGAACACCCGGAACTCGTCAAGCGCTTCTTCAACACTGTTGTGCCTTACACGGACAACAAGTTCAGCGCCCTCAACACCGCGGTGTGGTCCGGTGGCTCATTCATCTACGTCCCCAAGGGCGTTCACGTGGAAATGCCGGTCCAGGCCTATTTCCGCATCAACGCGAAGAACATGGGCCAATTCGAGCGCACGCTCATCATCGCGGATGAGGGGGCCTCCATTCACTACGTCGAAGGCTGCACGGCGCCGACCTATTCCACCGATTCTCTCCACTCCGCTGTGGTTGAACTCGTGGCCATGGACGGAGCAAAAATCCGCTACTCGACCATCCAAAACTGGTCCTCCAACGTCTACAACCTCGTGACCAAGCGAGGCGTTGCTCATGCCAACGCCACGGTGGAGTGGGTGGACGGGAACATCGGTTCCAAATTGACGATGAAATATCCTGCCGTGATCCTGAAGGGCGAAGGCGCCCATGCGGAAATCATCTCCGTGGCCTATGCCGGAGAAGGCCAGCATCAAGACGCTGGGTCGAAGGTGCACCACCTCGCTCCACGCACGACCTCGAACATCCTGTCGAAGTCAATCTCCAAGAACGGCGGCCGCTCCACGTACCGCGGCATGCTTCAGGTGCGTCCGAAGGCAGAAGGATGCCGCTCGAAGGTGGTCTGTGATGCCCTCATGCTCGATGCGGACAGCCGCAGTGACACCTACCCCACGATGGAAGTGGGCAACGCCTCGGCCGACCTAGAGCACGAAGCCTCGGTCTCGAAGATTGCAGGTGACCAACTGTTCTATCTTATGAGCCGAGGCCACACGGAGTCTGAAGCGATGGGCCTCATCGTGAACGGCTTCTTCGAGCCCTTCACCCGTGAACTCCCAATGGAATACGCGTCTGAACTCAACAAACTCCTCGAAATCGAGATGGAGGGAGCCATCGGATGAGCACCGCGATGGAGGACCCCTCCAGCGCGGTCCATCTCTGGCGCTCAACGCCTTGGTCTTGGATGCGGCCCGAGGATGCCCAGAGCACGGCCATACGGATGGTCTTGCATGACGTCGGCGGCAAAGCAATCCTTGACGAAGGCAGCCCCGAACAGTTCCCAGTCGTGGTTGACGGACCCGAAACGACACTTCCTGACGTGGACGACATCGCACGGCACACCTTGGCCGACCTCGATAGCACCCCGATGCACTTGAGCCTGGAGGGGCATTACGAGGACATCGTCAACGTCGACCTCCGCGCGGCCGGTCACGTGTCGGTGGGGCGCCTGCACATTACGTGCAAGGGACAAGCCATCGTGCATTTGCACCTCTCCGGAGATGCGGGATGGTGCGGGCTCCACCTAACCGGGAAAGTCACCGATGGTAGCCATCTCAGCGTGGTCGTGACCGACGAGCTTCACCTCGAAGCGCGCGTGGTGCGTTGCGACGATTGGCGCGTCGGCCGCGACGCGACCTTCGAAACCGGCACCCTCTCGGTCGGAGGTTTCCGAAGGAAGTCGGACCTCCGCCACCACCTTGACGATACAGGCGGTACCGTCCGGATCGGCTTGGCCGTTCATGGCCAAGGCAGCCGTCATGACGACCATCACGTTGAGATCCATCACCACGTGGGCCACACCACCTCGACCCTCGTCGCCAACGTCGCTTGTGGTGGACGCAGCCGCAGCGTCGGGACGGGAAGACTGGTCATCGACGTGGGTGCCGACGGCACCGATGCCGGTCAGGTCTTCCGAAACCTGCTGCTCAGCCAGGGCGCACGGGCCGACGCAATTCCAGAATTGGAAGTGCTGGCTGATGACGTTTCGGCCATACACGGTGCCGCCAGCGCCAGCATTGATGACGACCAGCTTCACTACTTGACGAGCCGTGGACTGGACCCCGACGAGGCAACCTCGATGATCGTCGAGGGTTTTCTGGCTGACGCCTTCCGGCCCATCGCTGCCGCGGAGGCAAGGCGCACACTTCGTGACCGGCTCACGGTTCATCTTGACTGTGCTCGCATCACCTGAGGTCATCGCATGGTCGACGCTTCTGATTTCCCCATCCTCTCTCGGACGGTGAACGGCAAGCGCTTGGTGTACCTCGACAATGCGGCCACCACACAGAAGCCACAGGTCGTCATCGACGCCATGAACCGCTATTACACAAACAGCAACGCCAACGTTCACCGCGCCGTGCACACCCTCGCGGGTGAGGCCACCGACGGCTACGAGGCCTGCCGAACCAGCCTCAAGGCATGGTTCAGCGCCGACCGCGTCGTGATGACCAGCGGCACCACGGAAGCAATCAACCTCGTTGCCCACGGCTGGGGACGTGCGAACCTGAACGAAGGCGACGCCGTGGTCTTGACCGAAATGGAGCACCACAGCGACATCGTCCCGTGGCAAATGCTGTCCAAGGAACGCGGTGTTGAATTGCGCTACGTTCCGGTTCTGGACGACATGACCCTCGACATGGATGCTTTCGAGGCGTCGCTTGACGGGGCCAAACTCGTGTGCGTTGTTCACACGTCCAACGTCTTGGGTGTTCGAAACCCGGTTGAACGCATCATCGAACTCGCACACGCTGGCGGTGCGCGGGTGCTGCTCGATGCAGCCCAAGGCGCACCGCACACCCGCATTGACGTGTCCGAACTCGACGTGGATTTCCTTGCGGTGTCGGCGCACAAGATGCTTGGACCTACTGGAATCGGATGCCTGACGGTCAGCGAAGCGGCGTTCAACGAAATGGTCCCGTTCATGGGCGGAGGCGACATGATCGACCAGGTCACCACCGAAGGATCAACCTACCAAGACAACGAGCACAAGTTTGAGGCTGGAACCCCTCGAATCGCCGAAGCCATCGGGTGGAAAGCGGCCATGGACTACTTGGAGAGGGTTGACCTCGACGCGGAACATCACCGCCTGCTCGGGATTGCACGATGGACCGCAGAAGCCCTACGCAACCTTGGTTGCACGGTTTACGGCCGCCACGATGACCTTGATTCGGCCGTTGTCTCTTTCCTTCATCCAGCGCTGCACGCCGAGGACATGGCCCACCTGCTCGACGCGCAGGGCTTCGCGGTGCGTACGGGCCACCACTGCGCCCAACCCTTGCTGCATCGCTTGGGCATCTCAAGCACCGTCCGTGCCTCGTTTTACCTCTACAACACGATGGAAGAAGCAGAAGGCTTGGTCAACGCCTTAGAACACGTGCTAGAACGCTTTGGAGGCTCGTCATGATCTCCGAAGCCTTGCAGGAAATCATCCAAGAATTGGCCGAAATCGAGGACCGTATGGAGCGATTTGAGTTCATCTTCGACCTTGCAGAGGACGTGCCTGAACTCCCTATTGAAGCCTGGAACGACGACAATCGCGTCAAGGGCTGCCAGTCGCAGGCCCATCTCGAGGTCAGACTCGAAGGCAACCGTGTCTTGCTGAGGGGCGGTGCAGATGCGCGTTTGGTTCAGGGCCTGATGGGGCTGTTGGCCTTGGGCATGCACGATCAGCCCCTCGATGTGGCGCGTGCGATGACGGTGGACCACATCAAAGAAGCCGGAGTGTTGAATTCCTTGACGCCGAGTCGCTCGAACGGCGTTCGCACGATGTTCGACATGATCTCGCAACGGTTGGAGGCGATGAGCGATGGTGAATGAAGCCGAGGTCTTGGACGCCCTGCAAACGGTCGAGGATCCTGAACTGGAGATTTCGATCGTCGAGCTCGGCCTCGTCTACGCGATCCGCATCGAAGCCAAGGACGAAGGCCCCCACGCTGAAATTGACATGACCCTGACCAGCCCCGGATGCCCCGCAGCTCCTGAAATCATGGCTGCCACCCACCGCGCTGCGCTGAACAGCGGCCTTTCGACCGTTCACGTCAACCTCGTGTGGACGCCGCGTTGGGACCCAAGCATCCACGCGAGTGAAGACGCGCGGATGGACATGGGCATCTGGGACTGACGTCACAGCCTTGAAGCAAGGCCCGCCATCCCACACTGTGCGACGAGCAGGCGTGTGCCTTGATCTGCGAACCCTTCCCTTCGGGGAGGGCATCGGCGAGGCACGCAAAGCCGCCATGCGTTGGATCGATCTCTTGGCCGACCTTGGGCTGAGTCTATGGCGCGTTCCTACTTTGGCGGTGCTCGATCATAACAGAATGCCGCACTCCGGTTTGGCCTTCGACCCCTCACTCCACCGGGGGCTGGCAGAAGACGTGGACATCGACGACGATCATATCACGGCATGGCTGAGCGATGAACCATGGCGGGTTCACCACGCCGTGCACGCCACCATCGCCGAGTCCGAAGGTGAGGACTGGCGGGCATGGCCAGAGTCCTACCGGGCCGAGAACGGAAACCTGAGCGTTGAGGTTGACGCCAAACGTGTCCGATACCATGCCGGTGTGCAACTGCAGATGGAGATCGGTTGGAAGATGGTGCTGCACCATGCCAACATGCGTCAAGTCATCGTGGCCCTCGACGTTGCCTCGAGCACCTCGCCAGCATCCGTTGAGGCATGGACGCAGCAAGGCAGGGAGGCGTGGCCCATGCGCGCGATCACGAACGCGCGGCGCGCCCACGTGCTCGCTTTGGGTGAGGGCATGGATGCCGCGTTCGTCGAAGGTTTGCCTGAACTTCCTGTCGGGTTCGTGGTGCATGGTGAAGACCCGAGGGGAGCCGACCTTGGTCGACTTCGCTGGTCCTCACGACGTGACGGCGAAGATGAGGCTTGCTTTGGTCTGCTTGCGGGAACCACGACCGAAGACCTTCATGCGCTGCTCGAAGGCCCGGCAAGGTGGGTGGCCCCGTCCTTCCACGATCTTGCACCCCCGGGCCTCGGTCCGTTCGATGCTGACGTCCTGATGCCGTACGCCATCGCCGCTCATGAACGAGGTCGATGAGATGCAGGCCATTGGAATCGATGTCGGTGGAAGCGGTTGTCGCCTCGCTGTGGTCGACACCGTGACGGGTGAAGTCGAAGGAGACGTGGTGCGGCTTGACCATGACCTTGAGACCTCGACACAGGACATCCTCGTCGCGCTTCACGAAGCACTGGACGGCCTCCCGTCGCTTCCCGTTGGGCTTGGTTTTCCCGGCCGGGTGAATGGAAGCACCGTACAGACAGCACCAAACCTTCGCTCGACATGGCCGGGCACCGATGTGGCCATGGCCCTCGGGAGGCCCAGCCTCGTGCTGCTCAACGATGCAGATGCGGCCGCGGTGGCGGAGCAGCGGCTTGGGGCTGCCGTTGGTGAGGACGGAGTGGTGCTGATGATCACCGTCGGGACGGGCTTGGGCAGCGGAGTCCATCACGCAGGACGTTTGGTACCTGGATTCGAACTCGGCTTGCTCCCTCATCCGTCCCGAGGGGGGGTTCTGGAAACCCACGCGAGCGGTCGGGCACGAGTGGTCGAGACGCTGGATTTGCCGAGCTGGTCCGGCCGGTTCAACGAGGCCTTGTCGGTCATGGAGCAAGCCATCGATGCGGACCTGATCGTCGTCGGTGGAGGCCTGACCGAGCATTGGGACGTGTTTTCGCCTCTGCTCAACGCTTCAGCGCCATTGCGGAAAGCAAGGTTTGGGGCGAACGCTGGCCTCATTGGCGCTGCCATAGCGGCCGTGGGCTTCAACGCTTGACGACGATGGTCAACAGATCGCCGTCCTTGAGCAGATGGTCAAGACCAACGCGCTGCCAATCGAATTTCGCACTCGGACCCTTGACTTTCGCGTATCGGAATTTACGGACGAAGTCACGATGCAACTTGCTGCAGATGGTTTCCACCGTCGAGGTGTCCTTCACGATGAGCGGCTCCTCAAGATCTGCTTCGCCGCCTTGTGGTTTGAGGAAGACACGCATGAATCCAAGGTTGTCGTAGATGAAATCCTTCAGCTCCTCCAGGCCTTGTTCCTTGAACGCAGAGATGCGCATGATGGGCCAGTCGTTGGGAAGCATGGACTCCGCATGCTGAATTTGCTCCTCCGTGGCGATGTCAATTTTGTTGATGGCCACCACCGCTTTTTCGTAAACGCGGTTCATGGCGAGGGCGTCGACGATTTGTTCTGCGGTGGTGTCGTGACGCAAGGTCACGATGGCGCTGGTGTAGCCAAAGGTCCGGATGATGGCGCCCATTTCTTCGGGCGTCAGGTGGGTTTGTTCCACCGTGGTGCGGACGTCGATGCCGCCTTTGTCCGAACGCACGATGAACACGGGAGGACGCTCCTCGTTGAGGCGCAGACCTGCGTTGTGGAGCTCACGGTAGAGCACGTCAAAGTGGCCGTCTTGGAAGGGATCCACAATGAAGAGCACCATGTCTGCTGCGCGAATCACACCGAGAATTTCCTTGCCGCGGCCTTTGCCTTCGGCAGCACCCTTGATCAAACCGGGCAGGTCGAGAATCTGGATCTTCGCACCGCGATGCTCCATGACGCCCGGGATGCATGTCAACGTGGTAAACGCGTAGGCACCGGTCTCCGAGTGAGCGTCAGTGACTTTGGAGATGAGCGTGGACTTCCCGACTGATGGAAAACCGACCAGAGCGACCGTAGCGTCGCCGGATTTGCGGACTTCGAAGCCCTTGCTCGGACCGGCGCTCCTCGCTGAGGCAGCGGCTTTCTCTTGCTTGAGTTTGAGTTGGGCGATCTTGGCCTTCAACTTGCCAATGTGTGCGTTCGTGGCCTTGTTTTTCTGGGTCTTGTGAATTTCGTCCAAGAGCGCCTGAATCTGCTCCTGGATCGTCGCCATGCGTCGTCCCCGTGTGTGTGGTCCGCGAGTCAGGCTTCAACCTCACCCTTCTGACTGGCCTGAGAGCGAGGCTTGAAACACGCGAAGCGTGCGCTCAACGCATGGGCCTCGAGTTGGTGCTCCTTCTCGTGGACAAACCCAAGTTGGCGTCACTCCTTGAGCGCACTTGGCACGACGTTGACGTCGCCATGGAAGCCGCTGAACTCCGTCCCGCGCGCCCCAAAGCCGACGGACGCTTGGTCCGGCCCTTCGACATCGACGCAGAAGCCGAATGGCTCGATTGGTCGGAGGCACAAACGGATGTGGATCGCAGCCTTCCGCTTCACGCATCGCTGCCTACCTGCGAAGACGGCGAGGAAGGTCTGCTTCACCTCATGCGATGGGCCAGCCCGGGCTCCTGGGAAGTTTGGGAAGGTCGGGCCTTCCTGTATTTCGACGTCCTGCTCGGCCGAGACGTGGCGCACGTCGACGACCTCTATGCCGAGTCAACGTGGTCAGCCATACGTGAAGAGGCCGGAAAACGTACGGAAACCGAGCTCGTCGAAGCGGTGGTGCTCGACTGGATGCAACGTCGAGAAGCCTTGGGCGAAACCCTCGATGAACACCGCGACCCGCGCATCCTCCCCACCCACGAAGCCCATGTTCGAGCCACTGGAAGTTTGTCGTATGCCCTCAGCCGTCTTTCTGCTGAGGGGAACTTGGTGGGCATCGTTGGACGTGAACACTTGACGGCGACCGCGTGGGGGCACGGAGCATGGAACCTCACCAACCTCCTGCATGACGGCCTTCCTTCCTCCGAATGACGACGGGTTGAAAGATGGGGGCAAGAAGGCCACCACCATGACGGAAGACCTCCCAGAGGAGGAGCCGGTCGAAGTGACCGTTGAGGAACCGGAGGTTGAGCCGGAACCCGTCGACCCGCTTACTGAAGCGCTAGAACGGGCCGAAGCGGCTGAGAAGGAAATCGCCTACAGGGAGGCCGACCTGCAAAACGCGCGCAAGCGGTTCGCTCAAGACCGTGCAGAAATCACGCGCTACGGTGCGCAACACCTCGCTCGGCGCATGGTCAGCGTCCTCTCAGATGTCGACCGTGGTCTTGCTTCAACAGAAGGCGATGACGGGCCAGCAGCCCAGGCCCTTCGCCTCCTCCACGATCGCTTGACGGCCGAATTGAAAGCGGCGGGCGTGGTTCGTATCGAGGCCAAAGGGAACCCCTTCGACCCCTCGAAAATGGAGGCCATCACGACCGTCCCGGCGACGGAGGACCATCCGGCCGGTCAGGTCATCGAGGAACTTGAGGCCGGCTTCATGCTCCATGACCGGGTGCTGCAAGCCAGTCGTGTGGTCGTAGCGGCGTGATTCAGCCGACCACAGCGCCCTCATGCAGCAGGGAGAGCCTGTACAGTGCATCGTGCTCGAGCATCCATTCGATGACCGCTGCGGGAACGTTGGGGCCGAGCACGGTACGCACCGCGTCGTCGTTGCCGACCGTTGAAAGCATCCGAGCCGTTTCGCGCACGCGCCACCCTTCGCGATCACGGCGGGCTTCGAGCGGGACGCGAACCACCGTCCAACCGCTCGCTTCGTACAGCGCGGCTGTGTCTTCGTCCGAGGTCAACAGGTCGCCCTCGCCGTGGACGCCAGAGGCGTGCTCCACCCATGCAGGCGGGTCGTTGATGTCATTGATGTGGCAGTAGGTCAACCGGGACACATCACCCTCGCTGCAGGCATCAACGGCCCAAGCACGGATCATCGCCTCACGTTCCTGGGCCGACCACGGGTTTCGCATGGATGCCTCCGCGGTCGATGAACCGATGGCGATCATGACCTCGTCGCTTCCAGCGTGGAGCAACGCGGCGTTCACCAAACCTGCATGCCCGCAATGAAAAGGCTGGAAGCGCCCGAGGATCACCGTGCGGACCATCGAAAGGCCTCAGTCGAGGTCGAGGTTGGACAGCACAGCTTCGAGGCGCGTGACCTCTTCTTCGATGGAGCGACGTTCCTTGCTGCCGATGCGCTCCTCGAGGCGCTCTGTGAGGATATTGATGTCCTCACGGATGGCCAAGCGCTGACGTTCCGTACGGCGGTCGATGACCTTCATGCGGGCCTGTGCAGCGTGTTGGCGAGCGCGCTTCTGGGAGAGCTTCTCTTCGGTTGGAGCGGGCGCCTTGTCCAGTTCGACCGCGACGGGGAAGGGAATCACGATGCCTTCTTGCGAGAATTCGGCGTCGATCATGCTGAGCAGCTGATCGTTGGCGATGCGCTTGTCGGCAAAGGATGCAAGCCACACGTAGAGGCGGTAGACCTTGGCGTAGTCGGACATTTCGAGGAATTCGACGTGGGGCGCAGGATCGTCCAAGACGTACTCCGAATCACGGGCGACACGAAGCAGCGTGTGCTTAACGTGGGCGGATTTCTCGTCATAGTCCACGCCAACGTCAACGCTCAGCACCACACGGCGTGGCAGTCCATCGCCACCCCCACGGGCCATGTTGGTGATGGTGGTGTTGACCAAGGTGTTGTTGGGGATGATGACCAGTTCTTCCTCAAGGGTGAGGATCTTCGTGGAGAGCATGCCCATGGTCATGACCGTGCCTTCGATGCCGTCGACCACAATGCGGTCGCCGTTATCGAAGGGCCGATCGAGGGAGAGCATGAAGGAGTTCATGATGTTCCCAAGCGTGTGCTGAACGGCCAAACCGATGATGATGGAGAACACAGCCAAGGACGCGAGCACACCGGAGAGGTTGATCGACAATTGATCTGCAGCAAGGACGATACCAATGGCCCAAACGGTCCCCCGGGCGAGGAACACAAGCAGAGGATTGGAACCTTCGACCTTGACGTCCCGGCTCTTCTGCATGTTGTCGAGGAAGGTGGTGAAGACCACCTTGATGGTCGCCGAAAGCGCGGAGGCAGAGATGAGGATCAGCGTTGCGTACACATAGGCTGGTGCGGATTCTCCGAAGTCATCGAAAAGCCACTGAACCATGAACAGAGCCGCAACAAGGGTGACGCTGAGCAGCACGCGGCTGGACACGATCTCGACGAGGTCGTCGTCCCACGACGGTTGAGTTCGTCCGGCCAATTTCCTCATGAGGCCGAGAATGACCTTGTTCGTGAAGAGGGCGGCAAGGGCGACAAACACCACGGCGATGACGCCCTGCATCCAAAAATCAAGAGCATCAACGACGGACAAATCCACGAGGCTGTCGGGGATGCCGAGCACATCATTCAGAGGGCGGCCCATGCACGCGAGGCCACCGCTCGCCCTCTAAGGCCTTCCGCCTGTATGCAGGGAGCGATTCACTCTTCTTCGCCGGAGGGACCGAGCATGGCGCGCCACTCGAAGAGGTCGACACGGTGGTCGACGTCAACGTCCGAGGACGTGATGATGCGCGAAACCTTGGCGGGGTCGAGGTCCTCGCCCAAGAGCGAGGACAGGCCGTTGAGGAGTTCGGGGCCGTTCAGCTTCCCGTCGTCGTCCGTATCGATCTGCTCGAAGGCCTCGTCAGCGGTCATTCCTCGTTCCTTCAATGCGGCCAGCAGGCGACCCAGGGCGCCCGCCATGTCCCAGTCCATGTCGTTGAGCATGCCATCGGACCTGTGCACCCGCACTTAGGCCTTCCTTCAGATGGAGCGCCTCAACAAACCCACTCCAAGCGAAGGGGATGAGGAAAATCAAACAGCATCTCGAGCATCCATGGAGGCGTTGCCCCTTTAGGGAGCCCTAAAAAGCCTAAAGCGTCGAGCACCTCGGAAAACTATGAACGGACGGACCTTCGCCGGCGGTGTGGCGCTGATGCTGTTCAGTGCCCTTTTCCTCGGCATGGCTG
>MDTG01281779.1_pt1 | contig 21412 bp, 20 predicted proteins | sample 811421 | NCBI WGS metagenome assembly MDTG01 (sample SAMN05326645, study PRJNA326480) | marine metagenome | isolation source: seawater | place: Pacific Ocean: South East | collected 2011 | reverse complement strand
CTGGTCGGGATGGCCGGATTTGAACCGACGACCACCACACCCCCAGTGTGGTGCGCTACCAAGCTGCGCTACATCCCGAGTTAACTATATAATTTTTACCTAATATTCATATAAAAAAAAGATTAAATCCTTCTTTTTTATACAAAATGTGTTTAAAATACTTACTCCAAGCTTGTTTAAAAGCATGGTAACTATAATTCGGAGATAATATTATGGCTAAAATTAAAAACAGGATTAAATATTTACTTGCATTAATACCGGTATTTGGCACCACCGCAATTACTGCACAAGAAGAACCTTCATCAGCTGGTTCTTCTGAAGCTGCATCTAGTGCTGCTTCTGGATCACTAAGTGCTGGAGCGATTGCTGCTGCTGTAGCTGCTGCTGCTGCAATAGCCGCTGCTGCTGACAGCGATGACTCTAACCGAGTTGCTGCTGCTGCCCCATCGCCAACACTTGGACCGCAACCAAGCCCGGCACCTGCACCTACACCAGCGCCTCCTGTAATAGAGGAGTACGAAATTGAAGTAGTTAATGTTGTTCCTACGACTAGCACCACTACAGGAACTACCACAGCAACTACCACTGCAACATCAACAGCTACTACAACAGGGACCGCTACTGCCACAGCAACCGGAACCTCTACACAAACTGCAACGACAACAACAGGAACTGGAGTTGAAATTGAAATTGTTGAAGAGGTCGAAGTTGTTAATGAGATAGTTGTGGAAGTAGAACGAGAAATTGAAACTGTAGAAACAGTGACTGAGGTTGTACCAACAGTCGTTGAAGTTTCTGGAACCACGACCGTTACAGGTACTGCTACAGCTACAAGAGTTCAAGAATAACTTAAAGCCATAATGTTCGAAAGGAGATATGAAAATATCTCCTTTTTTTATTGGTAAAAAAACTCCATACTGATGATTTCATCTCTTGGATGAATTTTTTGTTTTGAGTATTTTTCAAGACCATCTTTGTCGATGCAAAATTGAACGATTGATGTATCTTTAGTTTCAAGTAAAGAAATTTGATAAAAATAAACTTGATGTTTAATGCACTCAGATGCTTTTTCAGTTGACGATGTTTTAATTTTTTTAAATGATGCTACTAAATAGTTTGCTGCTGGGTTATCAATTGATGCATATGATCTAAAATCTTCTTCTAAGAGTTTTTCTTTAATTTCCTTTAGATTATGAAATTTGATATTGAAATCAAGTGAGGTTGTTTGCACTATTAAGCCCTTATAAGTAATAATCTCTTCGCCTGAAGACCCAACCCATTTGCTGAATCCATTTTTGAAGCTCTCAAGGATGAATATTGCTTGATTTCTTCCCTTTGAAATCCTAACAAATGAGAGTCCAGTATCCTCAAAAGGTTTGAGATTATCAATTTCACTTTTATTAAAGCTCTCTCTCACAACATCAATATATGTCAAATCTATATTCGTACAGTTTGATAATAAAAAAGTTACTACAAGCAATTTAAATTTATTCATAAATCTCATCTATTCGTCTTCTAAAATGATGGCCATTAGAGCCATCGGTAACTCCCCAAAGTGGATATCCATATATTAATGATTGACCGCCATCTCTAGTTATTGGTCTTAGCCCCCATCCAAATGTTCTCTTGAAATGCCTTGGAGAAAATATTTCAACAGGAACCCAAAAATAAAATCCTTTGTCAAAGCTGCCTTCCCCAAATTCGGCAGCACTAATATCAGTCAGTGTAAAAAATCCACCGATTTTAACGCCGGACCTAAAAACCCTTGATAGATCAACAGTAATTCCTGAATCCTTTGCAAGGTATCTACCTCCTTTTAAATGGATTAATATATTGGTAGATGGTTCTTGATAGTAGAAGTTGATATGTCCTGTAATAGTATTGTAGTCACGAAATTTGAATCTTTGATTGTACTCTCGTTGATGGGCCCTCCAAGCCTCAACACTAATTCCATAATTCTTACTATGAGGTCTATACAAAATTTCTCCTCCATAACCTCCAAACATGGATTCAAATATGCCTCCTGAGAATCTAAAAAAAGTGGAAGAACTTATTTGGTCATAATAAGTTAGTTGCATGCGCTTAATGGATAGACCTCTTGACTGCTTGAGATATTTAACTATATCAGTTCTAACTCGAGGAAGGATACTATCAGATTCGAGTTTCAATTCATCCATATTGTCGTAAATGCCGTAACTGAATGCCGATACTAATGATATGTTTCTTGAGAAAAGAATCTCTGAGTTTGCATTCCACTTTAAGTCACCAAAGAAAAATCCATCCGGGCCACCTATTTGACTTATGATCTCAGGCCCCATGCTATTAAATACTGCAGGGTATTTAGTGGTTGGATTAAATTCAAAACTCTTTTCATCAAAATTAAAGGGTTCTGTTGAAATATACTGACCAAGAACTTCGGGCTGATTAATGTTTTTATATCTTTTGTAGGCATCACGTGAAACTGATGCTGTGTACATTCCAAGCCCTGCATTAACTTCAGAAACTTTAATAGTTTTGATATTATCAGGCGCTATTTGATCAATGATATTTATAGTCCTGCCAACCGCTAAAGCAGGATTTCTATAAACAGAGTGAGAAACTGCGACATGCAACTCTTCCTCTTGAGCAGTAGCCTTTTGCAAACTTAATTTTTCTTGCTTTAAATACAATAATGAGGCTCTATAGAGATTATCTTTGCTCCTGCTAACTACATCTTTAATTATGTCAGCTCTTTCTAATTTTACTTTTTCAACCTTCTTAATATTCATAGGATTTTTTTTACTAAGTGCTAGTTGATATGAAAAGCCGAAATTTACAGTATCTCCCCTAGTAAAAAATAACTTTGTATGAAATCTTTGTGTTAGTGGATAAACAATGCCAAAGTTAACTTTATACTCTTGAGTTAATGGGATGGTTGACTCAGTTTCATAGTTTGTACCATCTAGTTCAAGCTTAAATCTTATTCCTTTTTTAAAAGGTAATACATATTCAATTCCAGCAAAATATCCTGCATCACCAGAAAAAAAATCTTTTACATTAACTTTGCCGCCAAGACCTTGATCACTATTTCTTTCTTTGAAAGATTCATGTATCTCTGCTAAAGGATTTTTTAGCTTATTGCCATTTAAATTACCCCAACCAATACCAAAGGTAAAATCAAGGTTTTTAAGTAGCTTTTTACTCATTACAAGATACTCAGACCCAAATAATCCAGTTCCGCCGATATCTCTAAATCCAACAGCAACTTGAGGCAAAGTGCTTGATTCGCTTAAGATCCTGAACTTTGCATCAAAGCTTTTATCTTTTAGTGATTGTGATCCACTAAACGCTTTACTCAAACTGTATAACTGATTATTAATATCTGTATATTGGAAAGAAGCTTCAAACCAATTAAAGGGATATGCCATGATTGAGCCTCTTAAGTATGGTTCATTATGTGACCAAGAAAACCCAAGGGTACCCTCTTCATGAAATCTAGCATTTGGATTTTGAATTAGTCCAAGAGAACCATAATTTGAATATGATGGAATTTCAAAATTTGGGTAGATGTAATTATCAATATATGAGTATAAATTCAATGATAAAAAAGAAAATGTACAGATTAAGAATTTAAACTTATGACTCAAAAAATTTTTAATTATTAATAGAGTTCAATGAAGCAATTGACAAGGCAAAACTACTGATAATTGGAGCAACAGCGGAAGCAAAGTTTATACCCTCAACTTTCCCAACATATTGAGGAACATATATTAGTGATCCCGGTAAAATATCATGATTTTTATTAACTGAGTTAAGAAATCCAAACTCAATAGTATCGGCTATACCATTAGGTTGAACAATGATTACTTTATTTTCATCAGCAGCTCTTGAAAAGCCACCACTCATTTCGATATATTTTTTAATGCTTATTTTTGGATCATAGCTATGACCCGTAGGATTAAGAACTTCACCAAAAACATAAACCTCATTCGTAAACTCGGGTATGTGAATGGAATCTCCATTTTCAAGTTTACGATCCTTTAAAGGATTTTTTTTAAGCTCAGAAAGCTCAAATTCAGTTATGAGCCTCCCTGAAGGCTCATATTCTTTAAGAATTGAGAGGAATGTTACAAGCGAATTACTATTAAGCCCAACTGAGATTTGACTACCGCTATTTGCTAGAAGAAATCTTACAAGCTCATTATAGCTCTTTTCCTTGAAGTCAAGTTCAGCATTCTTGACTCTCTCTCTTTGAAGAATTCCGCCAAGTGGATATGCAACATCTTTATAACTTCCAGCTAGAGAGATTAAATCACTAACTGATGTTTGATCATCTACAAAGTAAGTACCAGGTATGTTAACGGCGCCTGTAATTGTAACTTCCCTAGCTGGACTAAATTTAGGAATTACATAAGGAATCTCTACTGAATCACCATCTTGTAATTTAAAGTTCTTTGTGTCTGCAAAAGCAACCTTTAATTGCTCATAAACATTATTAGATATCCTTTTAATAAAGATATCTTTCGAACTATTATTTTTTTTATATCCAGAATAGTCTAACAAGTCACCAAGATTTTCATCATCTTTAATCTCATAAACAGCAGGATTTGCAATACCACCTGAAACTCTTATAGACTTTTCGGCTTGTTTAACCACCAGTACATCTCCAGATCTTAATTGAAGAAGCTTTGTTAAATTACCCGAAACAAAAATATCATAAAGATCGATAATATTGATAATTTTACCCCCTCGTTTATGTTCTATGTTTCTATATGATCCAGAATCATCAATTCCACCAGCTGCATTAATGAGCGATAGTCCAGTACTAGAACCAGATAGGGTATACATTCCAGGATTTCTTATATTGCCAACTGCCATTACACTAATATCTCTTAATGATGAAACGCTCATAAAAGCTTCAGTGCCAATAAATGTCTGCGAGATCCTCTCTTTAACAAGCTGGATTCCTTCTGATAGTTTTAGTCCTGCGAGAAATATTTCTCCAACCTCTTCAACGCTAATGGAGCCATTTCTTTTAATAAAGTACTCCTTTGTTTCATTGACTTGCCCAACAAGCTGAAGAGTTATCTCATCTCCAACATCGAGGATATAATTTGGCTCAACATTGGGAAGATTAATGGGTAAAAAAGTTGACTGAAATGAGTCAAAAAATTTGTACCCAAAGCGTTCACTTGGATTTGCTTCTTCATCAAGAGAATTTTCGATATTTGAGAGAATCCTTTTTGCATCCGCTAAGGCATTTTCTAAATTCTGAATCCTAGTCTCTGGATTAGTTATAGCCACTTGTTGATCTTTATCTTGCAAAGCCTGTACAGCCTCAAAGTCAGCTCTAACATCTTTTGGTAAAGAAGCTATAAAGGACTCATCAAGTTCTTGTCCAATTAATAGAGCTGGCAGGACTAATATAAGAAAAAAAGTTGGTATTTTGTCCAAGAATTTCATTACTTATTTTAACATAATTTGAATAATTGAATTTTATTAAATTTATATTCTAATAGGATTTATAAGAAAAAATTTTAATTCTTAATACTCCTTCCAAACCACTCTCTTAACATAGTCAGTGTAAGAAAGAATAATCTTTAAAATTTTATTCGAAACATTCTTGACATAATAATCTTCCACAATTTTATAGGAATCTGATTTATTAAACTGACTTTTTTCGATTAAACCAATTGCCTGGAATATTCTCTCAATTTCTAAGCCTGTCATCATAACAGCAGCCTCTTCCATGCCTTCAGGTCTCTCATGAGATTCTCTAATATTTAATGCAGGAAAGTTTAAAATAGAGGATTCCTCGGTAATAGTTCCGCTATCTGATAAGACAGCTCTAGAATCAATTTGTAATTTCATATAATCTGTAAAACTTAAAGGATTAAGCAATCTTACTAGTTTGTTAAATTTATATTTACCAGCTTCAATTGCTTTTCGTGTTCTTGGATGAGTGGAAACAATTATGGGTTGTTTATATTTACCTGCAAGCTTATTAATAACATTAATTACTTTTTCTAAATTTTTTCTAGAATCAATATTCTCTTCTCTATGCGAGCTAATAAGAAAATATTTACCCTTGGAAATATCTAATTTTTTAAGAATACCTGAAGATTCTGCTTTGCCAATATAGGCATTTAAAACCTCATACATTGGACTTCCTGTTTTAATGATTTGATCTGCTGGCAGCCCTTCTGCGAGCAAGTATTCTCTGGCTATAGAACTGTATGTAAGATTTATATCAGCAGTATGATCAACAATCTTTCTGTTAATCTCCTCTGGGACTCTCATATCAAAACATCTATTTCCAGCTTCCATGTGGAAAGTTGGTATTTTTCTTCGCTTGGCAGGTATTACTGACAAACAACTATTAGTATCACCAAGAACCAATACAGCGTTTGGATTTGTTTCCGCAAGAATTCTATCAGTTTCAGTAATTACGTTTCCAATGGTTTCAGCTGCATTGGATCCGGCAGCATTAAGAAAAAAGTCTGGCTTCCTAAGTCCAAGATCATCAAAGAAAATTTGATTTAATTCATAGTCATAATTTTGCCCTGTATGCACTAGCAAATGATCTGTATGAATATCAAGGTGCTTAATTACACATGAAAGACGGATAATTTCTGGCCTAGTACCTACAATGGTAACAATCTTAAATTTTTTCATTTAAGCTCCATATTATAAGTGTCGGGATTTTCAGGATCAAAAATTTCATTTGCCCATAACATTACAATTAAATTTCTTTCCCCGATATTTGTTATATCATGTGCCCAACCTGGAATAGTTTCTACGACTGAAAAATCTTTATCATTGACTTCTATTTCATAAGTTTCGTGTGTGAGAATGTTTTCAAAACGGAACCTGGCACTGCCCTGTACTACAAGAAATTTTTCATTTTTTGTGTGATGGTAATGACCGCCTCTTGTTACAGATTTATGCGCAGTAAAAAAAGAAAATTGTCCTGAATAAGGTGTTTTTAATACTTCAGCAAATATGCCTCTATTATCAATATTATGTTTAATTTGATAAGTAAATTGTGAAGGATCTAAATATGATAAATAAGTTGAATATAAAGCTCTGCCAAGCCCATTTCCAACATCACCAATTAACAGGTTATTTCTGCTATTTTTGAAACTGGTTATGATAGAGGCCAATTTGCCTAAAGTTAGATTGTAGACTGGTTTTATCTCCAAAAAACCTGAGTTTGAAGAGTTATCAAGATGACCTAGAAAATTACAACACACATCATCTATATATACTAGTGAGATGTCTTTATCTTGATCATGAATAGAAATAGGAAGGTCATTTGCAATGTTGTAACAAAATGTTGAAACTACTGAGTTATAGTTTGGCTTTGACCACTTTCCAAATACATTTGGTAACCTATAAATAAATACGTTTGCAGACGTGCTTTTCTGGTAATCAAGAAGTATGTTTTCAGCTCTTGCCTTACTTTTACCATACAAATTATTGCCAAGTGCTTGTGTTGATGAGGAAAAAAGAATTGGAGTACTTCGATCATTAGATTGTAATATGTTAATTATTGCTGTGGTTAGATCTAAGTTATCTGAAATAAATTCATCTGAATCTTTTGGGCGATTTGCTCCAGCTAGATGATATATGAAATCTGATTCAAGAATCATTTTTTGAAGATCATCTTTGGAATTATCTCTGCTAAAACCGATTACTTCGAAAGATTCTATTTCATTTAATTTCTGAATTAAGTTTTTTGCAATAAAACCATTTGAGCCTGTAACTAATATTTTCATTAGGTTCCAACAAATTTAAAAATACAAGATTCTATCCGTAAGCGAAATATAGCTTTAATTAGGAATACTTTCACTAATGTTTTTTAGGCCAAGAAGCAGATTAGTCATATCTTCGATATTTAGCCTTTGGGTGTTATGTGAATTATATTCTTCGGCTTCTGCGATATTTAAATTACCGGTATCATAGAATTTGCTGTAATTTAAATCGCGATTGTCTGGGGGTATTTTATAGTAATCGCCCATATCAACTGAAACTGCCATCTCCTCTCTGCTCAACAAGGTCTCATAAAGCTTTTCTCCATGCCTTGTTCCAATAATTTCAAAGTTATCGCTATCGACTTTGTAGATATCTAGCAAAGCAGCACATAAGCATTCTACAGTTGCTGCAGGCGATTTTTGTACGAAAATGTCGCCATTCTTTCCATTTTGAAATGCAAACATTACTAACTCTACAGCTTGATCAAGAGTCATCATAAATCTAGTCATTTGAGGATCAGTGATCGGTAATTTTTTATTATTTAGGATTTTTTCTAAAAAAACTGGTATGACTGATCCCCTAGATCCCATTACATTTCCATACCTGGTACCGCAAATAATCGTATTCTTATTCTCTAAATTACGAGACTTAGCGACCATTACCTTTTCCATTAAAGCTTTTGATATCCCCATTGCATTTATTGGATATACAGCCTTATCAGTACTTAGGCAAACAACCTTTTTAACATTATTCTCTAATGCTATATCTAAAACATTTTCTGTACCTAAAATATTTGTCTTTACAGCTTCCATTGGATAAAACTCACATGAAGGTACTTGCTTGAGTGCCGCAGCATGGAAAATATAATCTACCCCAGAAAAAGCATTATTTAAGGATTGTCTGTCTCTAACATCACCAATATAAAACTTTAATTTGCTGGAGAGATACGCTTTTCTAAGATCATCCTGCTTCTTTTCATCACGACTGAAAATTCTGATTTCTTCAATATCAGTTCTTAGAAAGCGATCTAACACAGCTTTACCAAAAGACCCGGTACCACCAGTAATCAGCAAAGAAGAATCTTTAAACATAGAGAGTGAATTATTTCATTCTAATATGTGAATGTAAATGCACAATAAATATGAAAATTTTTTAAAGTTATTAGCTCGCTGATAACGCAGAAGATGCTGCATTAAAAATCGTATTCATATCTGATGACCTATAAAATTTAATATTATCATCTTCGAAAATAAAATTATCATATTCTTTTGCTTTATCTAAAAGAAAAAGATTTTTAATTCCTGCATCTCTTCCACTAATTACATCTGAGATTTTATCACCGATTAAAAATGAATTTTTTAAGGATATGTTGTATTTCATTGATGCACTAAAAATCATCCCTGGATTTGGCTTTCTACATGTACATCTTATTGAATATTCCTGAATCAAACCTTCCTCATGATGTGGACAAAAGAATGTATCATCTATAAGTTTACTTTTTGCATTCACTAAGTTAAGCATATGCTCATTTAATTGATTATATTGATCAATTGAAAATCTTCCTCTTGCAATTCCAGATTGATTAGTAATTATAATATTTAAAAAACCATGAGATTTCGAAGTTTCTAGAAGCGGATATATTTCTGGATATAACTCAAACCTATCGATACTATCTATGTAGCCTGTATCTTTATTAATAATGCCATCACGATCAAAGAAAAAAGCCCTTTTCTTCTTCGAATTATAGTTGCTGAGTAAATTGGACGTTGAAAAAAATTCAGTGGTTGGAATAATTTTTGTTTTACCACCCCAGCTTTTTAATATTTCAGCTTCCATTAAATCATGTATATTATAGTCTCCACCTTTAAAGTAATTCTCAGGCTTGATTCGCTTTATTAGATCTATTGGATTAACCTCGTTAAATATGACTACGTAATCTACGCATTCTAGACTAATTAAAGTGATAGCTCTTTGAAAATGATCTTGAATGGGTCTGTTAGGCCCTTTATCTAATTTATATACTGAATAATTTGAATTAAGTCCTACAACTAATTTAGTATTTTTTTCTTTACCTTTCTTTAAACTATCTATGTGACCTATATGCAATAAATCAAATACTCCATTGGTAAAAGTGATATCAAATTTATCAGTTAAATCAGATCTGTTGATAACTTCATCAGCAAAAAGGATATTGGGATGTAAATTCAAGATTTTAGCCTTTTCAGGACTTCTTCCTCAGAAATAAAAGTTACCCCTACCTCTTGAACAGAAAGTCCTGCAGATGTATTCGCAAATTTGACTGCTGCATCAAGCTTATCGCCTTTAGACAAGCAAAAAGCTAAGCTTGAAATAAAAGTATCCCCAGCACCAGTAACGTCTAACTCTTTAACTTGTATAGGGTCAATAACCATATGATCGGTTGCAGAAATAACCATAGCACCCTTACTTCCAAGAGTAACAATAATATTCTTCAGGTTTAAATCTTTAAGAAGGATTTGCGACTTTTGCACAAAATCAATACTCGTTTCGTCACATCCTAATATTTTAAAAATCTCATCTCTATTGGGAGTAATAATTGAACCATTCTTATATTTATCAAAATCAAGCCCTTTAGGATCAATAATTGTCATGACATTTTTTTTATTAAGCAGGTCAATAATGTCCTTGCAATTAGATAGACTGCCTTTATTGTAATCAGACAATATGCATATATCTGGCAGTTTATCCGAAAGACATCTTTCTATTATTTTTATGTTAATAGGTTGGTTCTTTTTTTCATCATCGACCCTCAACATTTGTTGATTTCTTGATAAGAACCTTGTCTTCACAATTGTCCTGTTTACATCCCTTTTATCAAAAATCTGAGTGATGCCTTTATTTTTTAATTCGTCAATAAGAACATTTGCATTATCATCAAGGCCGCATGAAGAAATTAAAGTAGTGTCAAGACCAAAACCCTTAATTTGATGTGCTACATTAGCAGCGCCACCCAATAAATGATTTTTCTTATTTAATTTAAGTACTGGAACAGGTGCTTCAGGAGAAATTCTTGATACCTCTCCAAAGATATAGGTATCTATCATTGAGTCTCCAATGACCAATACTGTTAAGTTCTTCATTTAAGGCAGCCTTCCTCAATCGCAAAGCACATCAAGTGTCCTAAAAAAATATGCGCTTCTTGAATTCTAGCTGTATCCATTGATTGAACGTGAAGACTATGTTCGACTATTTTTTTTAGCTTACCGCCATTTTTTCCTAAAAAAGGAAAAACCTTTATATCTTTCTTAATGCATGCCTCAGTTGCATTAATTAAATTAGCAGAATTACCTGAAGTAGTAATTGGTATAAAAATATCATTTGTCGAACCAATTCCCTCAATCTGTCTTGAAAAGATATAATCAAAACCAAAATCATTGCCTATGCATGTAATTGCTGAAGTATCTGTTGCAAGTGAGATTGAGGGTAACGCTATTCTATCATCCTTAAGCCTACCTATTAATTCAGCAGCTAAATGCTGAGCATCTGAAGCTGAACCTCCATTTCCTGCAAATATAATCTTTCCTCCACCCTTTATAGATTCAATGCAGTGCTCAGATATTAGCAATAGCTCTGATTCGAGGCTTTCCAAGCTCTCAAATACTTTAATATGTTCTTTTATGGAATTAATTAGTTGCATGTATCTTCAAAATTTTCGATATGATAACTGGTTTTTTCTTAGATTGCTTCCAATCGAAGCTAGGAAAGTTATTAGTTTTAATTAATCTTAAATCAGTGATTATTAAATCTTGATTAATGCCATTCATGCAGTGAACCTTGCCACATCCAAACCTAAAACTCTCTTGATAGCAAGGAGAGCACTCTAAATTATGTTTCAAAATATTAATATTCTTACTATATGGTCCTGATTCGAGTGCTTCGGTAACACCAGATAGTACGATAATAGGTATGTCAGACAAAGCCATTATATGTCCTTGGCCAGTTGTCCCACATATACCTCCTGACGCGCCTGATATAAGCCCCTTTATTGTTGATAGATTCGGATTATTAATAATATGAAGCTTGTCTTTACAATTTATAGCATTATGAATATTTTCTAAATACTCACGTTCATTATCAAAACAATAGCTCTTTACCGTGTAATCTGTTTCTATATGAATCTTGTTAATTAATTCAATAAAATAATTCGATGTTGGTATCTTATGCATTTCATTGAATCCCGATACCATGTTAATAACAATATATTCTTCTTTATTTTTTGTACGATCCCACAAATGGTAATCAGAAAATTTAATGTCATTATTTACTTTATCCGAAATAATATCTTCAAAAAAATTAACATAGTAATTTACTTGATGGCCTAAGAAATTATGTAATGCTTTTTTTGATTTTGAGTTTTTTTTTTGAGTTGTTCGGAGTTATTAACTTTTTAAACATCAACGCAAAGAAAATTTTATTTGAAGCTTTATTTGAAAGTAATGGCGCAAATATGAGTTTAGATTTAAAAAAGTAAAGTTTCAAAAAAAGGGTTAAAAGATTACTAATTTTTTTATTTTCAGAGTTGAATGAATAATAATTTATCTTAGGTGAAGGCACTAAACTACCTAGAAGACTAGCATGTGATTCAGATTTAACTATTAACAAAATTTTTTTAATCTTTTTGTTTTCCAAAATCTTTAATAAGGTAGGATGAAGCATGACAATATCACCAAAACCATTTGGAATAAAAATTATTATGTTCTTATCTGAATGATTCATTTCTGAACCTAGAAAATATTAAAATTAACGGATATATAATTATGACATCTCTTACAAAACTGATGAATATTCCAAAAAAATCAGATTCCAGTCTAATAAAATTTAGAATGGTGACTATCATAATTACATAGGCAAATTTGCTATTAAAAAAACTTCGCCGGAGGATTATTAAATCGATTTGTTTTGCCAAAAAACCATAAAAATAACCGATCAGCATAACTCCAAAAATTCCAGATAGGTAAAAAGGATCTGATACTATAGAGTTGTTAACGTCGTATTGAGTAGACTCTAGTACATCTCTTAACAAATAGTTTTTACTAGACGTTAAACCCAAGCTTTTTAATTCTGATGATGATTCAAAGAAAGGAATTGACGCAGTAAAGTACTGGAATAAAGAGAAATCCCATGAACCCAGCCACGGATGATATGACCTAATGAGCTCATTTGAAATGTATAAACCATTTAATCGCTCAAAAACGTCTGTCTGCAAATAGTTATAAAATGATAAGAAATTATCTCCTCGAACAAAGAAAAAACTAGAAATGAAAGGTATGACTATTGCTATGCCCAATAAAATTAACGAGACCTGTTTAAGCCCCAAAGTAAAGAGTGATTTATCTTTTATTAAAGGTAAAAAAAATAAACATAAAACCAATTGATATAGCTAACTTAGATCTTGATCCAAAAGTACCTGAAAAAACTAATCCTATTAAAAAAGCAAAAATAAAGAAAAATATCGTAATCTTTTTATAGCTTTTAAATGACAAAAAAAACAAAATGCTTATGGGCCAAAAGACTAGCTCAAATACCCTAATAACCAGGAGATCTAGAATTGAAATTTGTGAAAAAACTAAGGCCATGTACTCAGCACCTTGCCTTCTATTGAAAAGGTCGAGAGATAATATAGTAAGTGAGTAATAACCAACATATACATAAAAAATAATTAAACCAATACTATTCAACTTTAATTGATATTGATTTTCAGATTTAGCTTGTTGTGGTAAAGAATATGATCCGATCAAAAAAAATAATAAAAAGCTAAAAGTTAAAAAGAATACGCTGAGTTCTAGCTGAACTGAAGAATCAAATAATGGGGCTATACCAAGATAAATAAAAATTTGAGCAAGAAGCAATAGCCTCATTAAAGGAAAATCTTTTCTTTTGAAATACTAAAATATGGGAAAGAACTTTTCCTTCTTAGGCGAGAATAGCTACTGAAAATATAAAGATTCATTAGAATAATTAAAAGCACTACAAAAAATAATAAAAAAGTTAATATTACGCCTATAACTGCTCTTGGAGGATATGATTTTTTTTGAGGTAAAATTGATGTTTCAACAATTTTAAAAGCATAGTCAACATTATGCTTTGCTGAGAGAAGTTTAGATGCTTGGATTTCTAAATATTTTCTAAAAGCGCTCTTCAATTCTGCATTATTAATATTTTCGATCTCTTCAATTACTCCATCAATATTTTTTTGTGCATCTATAGCATCCTTCTGCTTCATATATTCTTGGAGCGAGTTTACAAGGTTATTAACAATAATTTGGGATTGACTTGGATCCCTTGACATGACTGATACTTCTAAAAAATTATTCTGTCTATTGAATGACATTTTTAAGTTCTGTCTCAGGAATTTTCTGTAAGCATCCTCTAATATCAATTCTTCATAAAGATTATTCTGAGGTATAAATTTATATAAAAAGGCACGAGAATCTATTATGTGTCGCGCTTCCTTGTAGAGGCTACCACTTGCACTATTTTCTCCTATATCTAAGCCAAACTGACTAGCAGCCGATAACAACCCTGATTCTTGTGACTGAGAGGCATCTATTGGAGCAATGGTAATAACAGACGCATAGCGATCATCCATAAACAAAGTTGTTAAAGTTAAAATAAAAGAGATACATAAAGCTAATAAAAAAATACCCTTAGCATGCGCTAATGCCCTTAAAAGATGTAACAAAGTTATTTCCATTATGTCTAATTTTACACTATAAAAATTGCTGTTTTATAAATAGTTATTCCATTTAGTATAAATCTTCTTATCAAAACCTATTTGAATCAAAATACCTCGCTTTAACCTTGCCTAATGAGAAAGAGAAAATTTTGTGTTTGATGATCAGTCGAAAAATATTGAATGTGGGGTATATAAGTTTGTGAATTTTTGTTGCCTTAAGATTAGTCACTATGCTTTTATATTCATTATAAATATCTATGAAATTCAGTTCCTTTTTGAATGTATTAGCAAGCAATTTAGCAGTTTCGTTGCTTATATTTCTTAAATTTGAACAAAGAATATCAATTTTTTTTATATCTTTTTTCCATATATCAGGATGATTATTAGAAATACTAGAGTGAGAAAAATAAGTAACTAGTGGCTCAGCAAGATATTTTGCTGAATCATATTTGTCAAGCAATCTTATCCAAAGTTCCGCATCTACTGCAAAATCTGTTGAGAAATTTGTATAACCACCAATATTGTTGAAATCAGATCTTTTAACTAACGTAGAACATGGAAAAATTGGAAAATTTCTAATGTAGTGATGTCTTAGTAATTCGTCAGTTTTGAAAATTTTATTTCTAGTATGTTTTCTAAAAAATTTCTTTTCGTTTTTCTCAATCACTACATTAGAAAAAATAAATCCATGACTTGATTTATCAATTTGCTTTGAGAATTTTGAAACGCTATCAGGAAAGGTGAAGTAATCGTCATCACTTAAAAGTAAAAAATATTCACCAGATGATAGGTTAACAACATTATCCCAATTTTCTGACATAGAAAGCTTACTGGGCGTTTGTTTGTATTTTAAATCATTTTTATTTTTGCAAAATAATTCTAATTTTCTTTTATTGTGATTATCTGAGTTGTCTGATACTACCACTTCAAAATTAGCATAATCTTGATTAAGAGCTGACTTAATTGCACGAATACATAAATCAGGCCTATTAAAAGTTGGAATACAGATAGATATTAAAGGTGGTTTCATTTAATAAAAATATTTCTTTAATAAAAATGGCCATTTCCAATTATTGTATGAAAGCTGAACTAGAAAGTGGATAGTCATTACAGAAACTAGCTCGCTTCCATACTCATTCAAATAGAAATATGACGTGCACACTATAAGAATGCCAGAAATTATTGAAGCCTTATAAAATGGAGCTTGGTTAAGTGTTGTTATTATTGAAGCAGCATTAACATGCACAGTTTCTAGTAACAAAATAAACATTAAGAAAATTAATAAATATTGATCAATAAGATTAATATTTGATTGGAAGCGATCCAGCAAAATCGGTAACAACATTATTGCAAAAAGGGATAACGTCAAATATGTAAAGATTGATATAAAGTATGAAGATCTAATAATTTTCTGTATCAGAAGTAGATTGTTTGAAAAGTCTAGATTAAGACTTGCAAATAGAGGAAGTCTTGCAGATGTATAGATAAGACTAAAAGATTGGATAACAGTAAATATTTGCAAGCTTAAGAAATAAGAACTTGCAGTTTCTGGACCTAAAAAAATACCGATTACAAAAAATGATCCTCTAATGATAAGAAATGCACCAAGGGCAGAGACGCCAAACCTCCATGACATACTCCAAAGGATTTTGAAAATTAAAAATGACTCACTAAAACTAATTTTTTTAGTGTTAGAAAGTTTTAATCCAAACTCTTTGTTATATGCAAAATATCTGGCTAAAAATCTGCTGAACATAACAGCAACTAGATAACTAACTCCAAAAATCATGAGATTTTGTTCAAAATAAAAAAGCAGAATTGATAAAGATAAAAAAGTGGCATTAAGAGAAACTAGGCTCTTAAAAAAATTATCATACCTATCCCTTCCTTGGATAATTGCATTGTAAAATCTAAAACTATTATTAATAATTATGCTAATTGAAAACAAAGCCCAGGCTAGAAAAAAATCACTGCTTGAGCCGTAATCATTAAAGTATTGGCCATAAAAATAGGTTGGCACTGCAACCATCACAAAAAATATAAAAGATGTAAATACAAAAAAATATTTTGAAGCAGAAACAATTTTATTACTTAATTCATAGTTGGGCGACTTATTATGAGAATCTGTTGTGGCAAATCCAAATGAATGTATTTCTTTTGCTCCATTTAACGAGTAAGTAATATTTCGACTAAAAGCATTTGTAATCCCAAAATCAAGTAAATTCGAAAATGCAATCATGTTCATTAACAGATACCATAAAAAGATTTGATTGGCATCGAGCTCTGGCAGAACTATGGGGAGGAATATTAAAGCTACAGTATTTTGAAGAAACTGCGAAATGTAGCCCCAATAGTCTTTTCTATTAAGCATACTGATATGCCTAGGCTTCCATAATTTTGATACCAGATTCTAATTCAATTTCTTGATGCCATCCTGGCAAGACATCAAAATTACTCCAAGGATTCATAACTTCATTCTCTCTGTATTGCAAGCCGCCCCAATTAATTTTTAATGCAGCTCCAGTTACCTTTTCATATTTTTTTACTACTTCTCTCAAAGAATAGGTTTCAAATGAACCAACACCATAAATAGGTTTGAAAGAAAATTTAGTTGAATAGAGGTCAACTGCCTTTAAAAAAAATCTACATATATCATCAACATGCAATAAATTTAGCTTTTGCATTCCTGGACTCATATTAAGAGCTCTATCTTTAGTTAAACTATTTTTTAAAAGGTAAAATAGTTTTTTTCTATTATCATTTTTTCCATACGAATCAAATAAATGGAAAGAGGTTACTTGAGTTGATTTGCCGTCCATTAGAGTTTCCAGTAGATGCTGAAATGTATTTTTCGAGGCTGCATACAATGTATTAGAAATTCTTTTTCCAGCTGAAGAAAACTGAAACGACGAGCCAACATTAATAAATAAATTTATTCCTAAAATCTCTGAAGCTTTTGCAATAATTAAGGGGAAGTCAATGTTTGATGATATGGTTTCTCTCATTTCAGAAATATCTGGGTCATAGTTATAGTACGAAGCAAGATTTATAACTATTTCAGGTAAGTTTTTATCGATAAAATTTAAAATATTAGTTTCATTACTAGCATCACAGAAAATATGCTCTTTATTTACATATTTTTGAATGCTTTCTATATTAGAGCTTGGTCTTGCTATTGAATAGCATTCATGTCCTGCTTTGGAGAGGTGCTTTACAAGGTTTGAACCAATGAAACCTGTTGCACCAGTCAATAAAATCTTCATCAGAATTTAAATTTGTTATCTTTGAATTTAGGATGCAATAAATCTCTTTTTGAAATTACAGGTTTACTTCTGCATTGCCAATCAAAATCTATACTATTCCATAGAATGCCCTGATCGTGATCCGGTGAATAAACTGTAGAAGTGCAATATAATAGAATGCAAGGCTTGCTGGAAGTAACTTTAAACCCATGGGCAATGCCTTTGTCCAATATTACACCTTCATTCTTGCTTAGTGAAATACTATTTACATCTCCATAATATTTTGATCTTAAATCCAGCATGACATCCAAAATAGATCCGGACAAGCAGATTACAAGTTTTTTGTGTGCATGCTTTCCAGATTGGAAATGCATTCCCCTAATGGTATTTTCTATGGATGTTGATACATACATTTCATTTATAGGAAATGATAAAGACTTATTCTTAAATTCTTCTTGATGGAAAACTTTAGTAAAGTCTCCTCTCAGGTCAGTAAAAGTTTCAAAGCAAATTTTAAAACAACCATCTGAAATTTTTGATACTGAATTAAACACTACAAATCAAGGAAGCTTATAATTTGGTTTCTTGTAATATCTTGAATGCAAGATGGAGCATTAATGAATGCCTTATACCATTTATCAACAAGAGAAAGAGTTTCATGGATACTTAAGTTTGGAATCCAATTCAGCGACTTTTTCGCAAGTGAGGAATCTAACTTTAATAAGCCTGATTCATGAAAATCAGATTTATATAGATTAGTAGCTAAATTATTGCCAAAGTCATTTAATATTTTTACAACGTCCTGTACTGACATAAAAGACTCTTCATTGGGTCCAAAATTAAAAGAATCAAATGATAGATTGTCCATATCTTCAATTGTAAATATATACCCGAGTAATGGCTCAAGTACATGTTGCCAGGGTCTTATTGCATCTGGACTCCTAATTTCCAAGATTTGACCTGATTCTAAGGCTCTATAGTAATCAGGAATCAATCTATTTAATGAAAAATCTCCACCTCCAACAACATTACCTGCTCTTGCTGTTACTACATGTGAATCTTGTGATCCGAATGCATCATTAATGCTTTTACAAATAAATTCAGCAGATGCTTTTGAACCAGAATATGGATCATTAGATCCCAAACGATCATTTTCTTTGTAATGTTTTCCACTTTCATCATTTTCATAAACCTTATCTGTTGTAATAATTAAATTTCTTTTTATTCCATTTTGTAAGGACGCAGTTAAAACATTTCCAGTTCCAATAACATTTGTTGTGTATGTATCAAGTGGATTCTTATATGATTCAATAACAAGAGATTGGGCTGCGAAATGAACGGTTATATCAAACTCTTGAGATTCTAAAAACCGGTTGAGATTTTTGTATGAATTAATATCGTTATCCTTGGACCAAGGAAAGCGTTTGTCTAGTTTTAAAATCTCATAGTGAGAAACTGATGTAGGTACTGAGTTTGAATAACCTACAACATTTGCTCCAAGGTATTTTAAGATTTCTAAAAACCATGAGCCTTTAAAACCAGTATGACCTGTTAGAAAAACCTTTTTACCGTGCCAAAAACCTAAATTAGGCTTTCTTACCAGATTTTCCATGGAGCCCTTTTTTCTTTCCATAGTGATGTTAAGAACTCCTTATCACGGAGAGTATCCATTGGATGCCAAAAATCTAGATGTTTGTATGCATACAGCTCTCCTGATGATGCTAGCACTTCAAGAGGTTCCTTCTCCCAGATTGTTTTATGATCGTTAATTAATTTGATACAACTAGGTGAAAGAACAAAAAACCCTGCATTTATCAATGCGCCATCACCTTGGGGTTTCTCTTTAAAACTATTTACCATTGATGTTTGATTATTAATATCTAAAGCGCCAAAGCGTGCGGATGGATAAGATGCTGTAACAGTTGCACTTCCTGAATGACTATTATGAAATTTTACTAACTCGTTTAAGTTTATGTTTGATAAGCCATCACCATAAGTAAATATAAAAGTATCTTCATTTTTTAAATAATCTTCAACAGCAAGCAATCGTCCGCCAGTCATAGAATCCTCGCCTGTATCAATCAAATCAATTGTCCAATTCTCATTCTCATCATTTAAGTATGTAATTTTTGCATTATCAGATTCAATTCTTATATCCCGTGAGTTAACAAGATAGTTACTAAAAAACTCTTTTATAAGAAAACCCTTGTAGCCACAACATATAATAAATTCATTAAAACCTTGGTGATAAAAGTTTTTTAAGAGATGCCACAATATAGGCTTTGAACCAATCTCAACCAGGGGTTTGGGCTTTAATGTTGTCTCTTCAGAAAGGCGAGTTCCAAAACCGCCAGCTAATATTACTACCTTAATGTTTATGCTCCATAAATAAATCAATGGAATCATGAACATGGGCAATCATTTCAGAGCTGAGGCCATGATGACAGGCAAGCAAAATTCCATTTCTCATTACATTATCTGCATTAATGAAATCATCCTTAGACCCAATACAATTAATGTTAGAGAAACCAGGTTGACGCAATATGTTACCCGTAAATATAACCCTAGTTTGAATATTTCTTTTTTCTAAAAATATCTGCAGATCAGTTCTGTTAAATTTTGATGATTTTACAATTAGAGGATATGCCAGCCAACCAGTAGAGCAATCAGTATTCTCATGGGGCAATTCAAACTCATCAGAGTATTTCTCAAAAAATTTTGAATGAAGCTTAAAGTTTTTTTGTCTTTCATTAAGGTTATTTTCGAGCTTACTAAGTTGAGTGAGCCCAAATGCGGCGCTAATCTCCGATGGCTCAACCTGATATCCAATAGTTTCAAAAACAAACTTAGCATCATATTGAATGCCTTCAAGATCAACATTAAATCTATTTTCAATTGACTCACTTGCCTCATCAAAAAGCGATGATGATCTTCCCCAAGATCTGAGTAATTTACACTTTTCAATAAATTCTTTATCGTTTGAGACAATCATTCCACCATTTCCAGCACCATTTATAATATGAGAGCCGTAAAAACTTGTTATTGAAAAATCAGAATATATTGCAGGAGAGTGATTATTTAACAATGAACCCAACGCATCTGCAGAGTCATGTATTATTGATAAATCATGTTTCTTTGCAATTTCTGAAATAGATTTCCAATCACATATATTGCCTAGCAAGTCAGGAGCAATTATTGCAGAAGTACTATCATTTATTTGTGATTCAATTTGTTTTGCATCAATACAATAAGTCGTTGGTTCAACGTCAATAAAATTAGGGACTAGGTCATTTTTAATTAAGCACCCAACAGTTGTAGCAAATGTTAATACAGGTGTAATAACATTTGAGCCTTTTGGAAGATTTAAAGCCTCCATGCCTACATATAATGCTGATGAGCCAGAATTAACCATGACTCCATAGTCTTTCTCAAAGATTTGGGCTATTCTTTTTTCGAACTCAAAAGTATTCTTTCCCATTTGAGTTGATGTATTTAATACATTCACAACTGAGTCAATCTCGTCTTGACCATGAACAGTCATTCCATAAGGAACACGTATAAATTCTTTAGACATAATTTATAGATAATATTATTTGGGTTGAATTATAAACCACTAAAAGTATAAATTAAATATGGAGGCTGAAGCCGGAATCGAACCGGCGTACACGGCTTTGCAGGCCGCTGCATAACCACTCTGCCATCCAGCCAAATTGCTAATTAT
>MDTG01227936.1_pt1 | contig 21412 bp, 6 predicted proteins | sample 811421 | NCBI WGS metagenome assembly MDTG01 (sample SAMN05326645, study PRJNA326480) | marine metagenome | isolation source: seawater | place: Pacific Ocean: South East | collected 2011 | reverse complement strand
TAGCCCTGCCTCAAATCGTGGCGGCCTTGATTCCTTAGAATTGCGCCAGTCGCGACGCTGATAGGGGTCCCCGCCCGGGTGGTGAGCCAGCAGACCATCATCGGCCCTGAGTCCCATGGCCCTACGAGGGCCGTAAGTTTCCTGTCCGCAGGTGCCGCGGCACTCTAGGTATTGTGCGGAACAGCCCTTTTACCCTAACCGGTTTCCCGCAACCCGCTGGCGATCGCGTTAATGTTCAGTTGGAGGGCCAAAAACACGGGATCAAACTTCGAGTTTTTACCCGGGTCAGTAACCGGACGACCAGCTTGACGCCAGTCCGCCAGCAAGGCGCGCTGCTGATCGTGGAGACATCGCAGAGGGTAGTCTCGCAAGGTGATAGTGCGATTTAACCGGGGGCGTCGGCGGGAAAAGTCACTCCCGAAGAAGTCAGCGAGGCAGTGTCTTGTCAGGTCAAATTCTTGTTGTATTTCATGCAGCAGGCGGGTCCGCAGTCTGGAGTCGTCGCAAAGCGCGCCGTAAGCAACCATTGTTTCCGGGTCTGCGCTTACTAGGCCGCTCTCGACGTTGTTGAGCAGATAATGCAGGAGAGGGAGCTCCTTGCGGGTTTCGCGGAGATGCCGGTAAGCAGAGGGGTCGGCAGCCTTGAGGGCCGAAAGGCCGGAGCCCACACCAAACCAGCCCGGCAGATAAAAGCGGGACTGTGTCCAGGAAAAAACCCACGGGATTGCCCGCAAATCATCGAGGGAGTTTCCGCCTGATCCCGTCCGTCGGGGAGGGCGAGATCCAAAAGTGCCCGCCTCCAGCGCATCGATTGGGGTGACATCCCGGTAAAAATCGACAAAGCCCGGAGTCTCCAGCAAGCCACGATAGGCTTCCGTGCTTTTCTCAGAGATGTGATCAAGCGCTTCGCGGTAGCGGTCAGGGGTCGAAGTGCTGCCAGAAGAGGTGCACACCGCGGCAGAAACGCCCGCTACGAGGAGTTCCAGGTGGTAGTGAGCGTTACCCTCATGGGCGTATTTGCGGGGTAGGACCTCCCCTTGCTCGGTGAAACGAACTGGGCCCGCGAGAGAGGCGGGAGGCAGGGCGCGGAGGAACCAGTGAGTCGGGCCCGCCCCGCGGCCGATAGTACCCCCGCGGCCATGGAAGCACTGAACGGTGGAGCCAGCCTTCTCGCACACGGCGGAGATCCGCTCCAGCGCCCGGTGGATCCCCCACTGGCTGGCAAAAACCCCTGCGTCCTTGTTGCTGTCAGAGTATCCCACCATGGCAGGCTGGATCGATGCTGGAGGACCGTCCAGAGCGGCGAAGTAATTTTCGAGGATCGTGTCGGCATGGGTGAGATCGTCTCCGGTTTCAAACAGAGGCGTAACGGGAAGCTTTGCCCGCCATTGCCCGGCTGAGCTGAAATCGGCAAGACCGGCCTCACGGGCAAGCAGATGGACGAGCAGGAGGTCAGAAGCCTGCCGGGTCATGCTTACAATCAGCTGGCCAAGACCGCCAGATCCATGGCGCTCAACCTCGTCGGCGAGGACACGAAGTGGTGACAGGACGTTATCCGCCCTGTCAGGGAGTATCAGCCCGCGTGCCAGAAGCGGACGAGGGTTACGCAGTTCCTCGCTCAGAAACTTGATTCTTTTTTCCTCGCTCCACGAGGGGAAATCCTGGCCTCCCTGAAGGCTGGCCGCCTGCAGGATCTCGGCGAAAGCCTGGTCGTGGGTAGCCGAATTCTGGCGGACGTCCATTGCCGCAAGATGAAAGGAGAAGACTTCCTCCAGACGTTGCAGTGGGCGGACGAACTCTGTCACACAGCGGTGAGCGCCAGCCTCCTGCAGGGACTCGTGCATGAGGTCGAGCTCGGCCCGGTAGTCCTCGGAGCGCCCGTAGCCTCCGTCCTCGGGAAGCCGTGTCATTTTTTCCCGCAGGAGATACAGCCAGGCCCTCCACGGTGCGATCCGGTTCTGCTTCAGTATTTTTCGGCCGGGGTCGCCGAGGCTTTCAGCAAGGGAGGTAAGCCCGGCCCGGATTTCCCTGGGGCAGTCAATGAAGGGTGGCGCGAGTGGAAGTGATTCCGCGGCCCGTCTTAGCCAGCGACCATGGAGCGTGGCGGCGTGGCCGCGCAGCTCAGCGAGGCACCGTGCAGTTACCTCGGCGGTCACCAGGGGGTGCCCGTCGCGATCGCCTCCAATCCAGGTCGAGAAACGGACCCGTGGATAAGCGTTTTCCTCCCGAAGGCGGGTCAGAGACCACCCGTGATCCTGCCAGGCCGCCTCAAGAGAGCGATCAAGACGGACGACCACATCAGGAAACACTTCCCGGAGATAGTAAACCGCATTGCGCAGTTCGTTCTCAACGCTGGGCCGTCGAATGAAAATTTCTCCGGTAAACCACAGTGCTTCCAGCTCGGCGGCGAGCGAGGAGCGCAGGCGGCGGGAGCGATGGGGGTCGGAACGGGCGGCGTCCCACTCCACAATCTTGTGGTAAATGGCGAGATGCTTCTCCCGGACCTCGGGACGCTTGGCCTCCGTAGGATGAGCGGTGAGGACTGGTTCGACCCGCACCTTCCGGAAGTGTTCAAGAGCTTCTTCCTCGCTACAGCCTGCCTCCGAGAGCTTTCCCAGCATGTGAGGCCAGAGACCGCTGACCGCTCCGGGCCCGTGTTCGCTCCGGCGGCGGGAGCGCAGGCCAAAGGCAACGTTTTCCTCGACCATGTTTAGAAGCTCGAAGGCCAGGGAAAGGACCTGAGGGGCCTCCGGGCTGCAGTGGTCGAATTCGCCATCGGCGTTTTCGGCTCGGATGAGCGGAATCCGTCCAAGAATTGCGGGGTCCAGAGGAAGAGCCTCAGCGAGGGTGTCCATGAGCTCCCGGAGATGGGTCTCCAGAAGGCGGAACCCTTCGTCGAAGTAGGCAGGACTCTTGATCTGTTGGCCCAAGAGAGGGGTGCGGTTGGAGTGGTCGGATGGCTGGATTAGGGGCCCGCGCAGGCGCAGCAGGAAGGAGCTTGCCGGTTCAGGATCGGGGCACAATGTTAAACTCCTGCATTACGCCCCGGCGTCAGGGTGAAAATATCGGACAAGGAGCAACCTCACGGGGGCCTTGAGGGGGATCTGGTTGGTCAAGTCGGTCTTTCCGGGAGGCGAAAGGAGATTGCACGCGCAGGAGGCACGTGATAACCCGAACGAGATGCAGGTTACGGAGTTTATTAGGCTGATAGCTGGTGCGACAGGATTGATGGTGCTCGGGGCGGCTTGGGCGGAGGATGAAAAAACCGGGCAGGCCAGTAAGGCCCAGGCTACCCCGCAGGATGCGGAAAAGTGGGTGAGCCTGTTTAACGGGCGTGATCTCGAGGGGTGGACACCCAAGTTCGTGGGCCACAAGGCCGGCGAGAATTACAAGAATACCTTCGGGGTTAAGGACGGACTTCTTACAGTGAGCTATGAAAACTGGGACGAATTTAACCAGGTCTTCGGCCACCTTTTTTATAAGACTGAGTATTCATACTACCGGGTTCGGGCGGTTTATCGTTTCGTTGGCAAACAGGTTAAAGGTGGGCCGGGCTGGGCGCTGCGAAACAACGGACTCATGCTGCACGGGCAGACGGTGGAAAGCATGAAGCTGAATCAGGACTTTCCGAATTCCATCGAGGTCCAGCTGCTCGGCGGTGCTGAACAGGGACGCCGTACAACCGCCAATCTCTGCACACCTGGGACGCATGTGGTTTTTGGCAACCGGGTCGACAAGCGGCACTGTATTGGATCACAGTCCAAGACCTTCCGGGGAGACCAGTGGGTAACCTGTGAGGTGGAAGTGCGGGGGAGCGAGGGGCTTCGTCACTTTGTCAACGGGGAGCTGGTCATGGAATACAAGCTGCCCCAGCTGGACAACGGCACCCTGCTCGAAAAAGGAACAATCTCGCTTCAGGCCGAAAGTCACCCGACCCAGTTTAAAAGTATCGAGATACTTGAGATCGAGAAGTAGGAGCGGTGCTAGTTCGGTTCCCGCAGCGGCTTGCGGGCTACCCAGCAGAGGGCGCGCATGGTGAGTGTCTGCAGGGAAGGATTTTCCCAGGCCTTCTGGTCATGGCCGAGGCCGGTGCTGAAGAGGCGGCCTTTTCCATACTCGTGCACCCAGATCATGGAGTGTTTTTCGTTGCCACGATTGATGCGGCCGAGGTGATGGAGCTTATCGACGGTAGCGGGATGGAACCTGTCACGGTAGGACTCGTCGGTAATCTCGAAACCTTTCAGGCCCTTCGTGATCGGGTGAGTGGTGTCGGTGAACTCGATCGGGAATTTGCCGCCCCCGTGACCGATGAACTGTCCGCCGAAGATCTTCCAGTAGACATCGGATTTCTTGAAGGCATCCGTAGCGTGGATTCCCACCACGCCACCCCCGTTACGCAGGAAACTCTCGAGGCCCCTCTCCTGGGCCGAATCGGTGAAGTCGCCACCGGACCCAAAGAATAATACGACATCGTAAGCGCGGATGTTCTCCGCTTTCAGATCGTCGAGTCTGTTACTGATATTGAGCTCGAACCCTCCCTGCCTCCCCAGAAATCCGGACAGGAATTTTTCGTATCCGGGGGAGTCGTGTCCCCGTCCTCCCATGTAGAGGACCTTGATCTTGCTGTCTCGCTCAGCGAGGGCCGGTGACAGAGGAAGCAGAGCGAGGCCTCCGACCAGGCAGGAGTTCAGGAGCGTTTTCATGTGGCGGTAATGATTTTCAGAAGGGCTGAATTTTCGAAAAGGTGCACCGGTATTATTCCTGCCGGTCCGAAGCTGGAATGCGGACCAGCGAATCTACCACCGAGTGAATCTTTACGGATTTTGATCGTGGATCGTTGTAGAGAAATATGAGGCCCCGGGCATTTGAGAGCGTAGGCCAGTTGGTGGAGAAAAAGGTGCGCCACTTCGTCCCCCGCATGTAGCGGAGGGAGGCAAAGCACAGATTCTTACCCCGGTCGGGCTGTGGTTTAATGATGATGTGCCGTCCAGGCTCAAGTCGAAACTGTTTCCCGCCCACGAGGCCCGCAACTCGCTCGCGGGCGAGGTTGACAAACAGCATCTGAGAGGGTCCAAACGAGGTCCTGCTGTTATCGAGAGAGAGGATCTTGAAACCATCGGACGGGGATGCCCCCTTGCGAATGATGAGCAAAAGCTGCTCCCGGGCTTTTCCCGGTCTGGCCTCCCCGTATGACTTGAATCGAAAATCTCCCGCCGCGTTGGTGCTGCTCCTGCCGAATTTCCAGATGGAGAGCCTGGGCACTTTGACTGGCTCCGTAAGGGTATGGCTCTGGAGGGCTATTGGGATGGTCTTCTTCGGCCCTACCAGTAACTCGATTGAAGCCGGCGAATACTTCGGGAAGGAGAGACAAGTAATCGATACTTCCTGGGCGTGCATTCGCTGCCCTCCAATTCCCACTGCGAGCAGGACGGGGAGAAAAGCGATGCCGGTGGGGTTTCTCCCCGCAAAGGTCATGCAGCATTTCGCCTCTTCCTGCCGTCCTCGTCAATGCCGGTCCACGGATCTCCCGATAATGGCGGAGATGATCCGGGTGAGTCTGGCTGCTGCTAAAAGTCGGGAGCCATTCGAATTGACAATGTGTTTACGCAGGGTGATTGGTCAGCGTGATCATGTCGGCAGGGTGGTGGATGCAGAAGCGGCTGTCGGACCCAGGCGCTACCGGCTGTGTCTTGGTCCCGAATTCGAGGGGAAAGTTGGGATTTTCGCTCGTCAGCACTCTTGCGGTTCTTGCCCTGCTGGCTTTGGTTGCGCTGGGCTTACTCAGCCTTTCCACAGGCACCGTGCGGTCCTCTGCGAATCTTGAGGCCAAGCGGGAGGCCCGTGCCAACGCCCGTCTGGCATTAATGCTGGCGCTGGCAGAGCTGCAGCAGCAGATGGGTCCTGACCAGCGGATTTCGGCCCCTGCGTCTATCCTGGATGATTCCGCCGAGTTCGGGACTTCTGAAAGTCTCAGCCATCCCTACTGGACCGGGGTCTGGAATTCTTGGAGCGCAGGCGGGGAGAGTTTCGGAGATGATGAACCGAGTGAGCACCGGACCATTGCGGGAGCCTTGAATGGTGGACTGGCGCCTGCCTATGAGAAGCATCGCGGGGACCACTTCCGGTCGTGGCTGGTATCCCTTAACCGGGAACAGCAGCAATTGCTTGAAAGCGCCCGGAAGTTGCCCCTGAAGGGCGAATTGCTGCCGGGGCCAGATAGCGAGGCCGTGGTGCTCATGGGTGACCGGTCCTCCGGGGGAGAGGCGGGAAATTCTCAAGCGGTTTACGGGGCTCTGCTGGGTATTCGCTCCAATCCCCGGACGAGTGCAGACCGTTCTGGCCGCTATGCGTGGTGGATTGCAGACGAATCAACGAAGGCCCGGGTATTGCCGGATCGGTTTGCATCCGGAGAGCTGGACAAGGCAGAGTTGGTTGCCCGGGCCATGAGTGCCGGGTCAACAGGTTATGATCTCATTCCGGCTCTCGGGGAACTTGGTGATGCTGCGAGGGTGGCCCGCATCCACACCCGCCGGTCGCTTGAGCTGCCTTCTGGTGACCGGCAACGGGCCCGGGCAACTTTCCATGATGTCACGCCCTATTCCCTCGGGGTGCTGTCTGATGTCCGGGAAGGTGGATTAAAGCGTGATCTCAGCGCCCTGCTTGAGCGACCGATTCAACTCCGGGAGCAGCGCGACGACTTCATGCTTTACCGGTTCGGGCGCAACACGGACCGCGTTCCCCTGCAGGATCTTGCGGCTTACTATCAACTCTACCGGGAGCAAGTCGATTACCTTGGGAAGGACGCGCGTAATCCGCTCGGCAGAAACATCCTTCAGATCAACAATCCGGACTTTACACCAGGGTCCCGCTTTAAGCGGGAATACACAAACCTGTATCGCATGCCCGTTCCGGTAAAGGTCCAGTTCCTTCTGAGTTACATCGGGAAGCAGCGTCAGCGCCCCCCCCGCTCCGAGCCGAACCAGAACCGCTATAAGATTCATATCGGGATTACCCCTGCGGTCACCCTGTGGAATCCCTACAACGTGCCGCTCGTCCTGAACCACGGCCCGGACCGCTCCACCCAGATCCGCTTTTTCAACCTTCCGATCGCCCTGCGCTGGAAAAAGGTCGGTTCCGACGGTGCCTATGAATCGCAGCGGCCTACCTCGCTCTCATGGATTACCAACCGGGATCGCTATGGAGCGGGTGTTTTCCGGGAGGGCAGTGGAGACAGGCACACCGGTTTTGAACTTTTTGTCGGAGGACAGAAGCCAATCGTATTCGCCCCGGGCGAAGTGCGTGTCTTCTCCCTGCGCCAGACAAGTGGACCGGCAGATGGTGCCCTGATCGAAGATACCAACCAATACCGCTCGATCAGGGAAGTGGATTCCGGCTGGGATCCCAACAAGTGGCTGGAGCTTCCGCGCTCGGACCGCAACAGCGACAGGATTCACGTGGAGCAGGAAGCTTCCCCGCCCGGTGCGCGCAACGATGACGGGATAGGCGGAGCCTTGAGCTTTGATGCCGATGACCAGATTTCCTTCAGTGTCTCCGCAGCCGAAAACGTCGACCTGGCCAATGGGGCAGCCCTCCAGTTCTTTTTCCGACAGTCCAGCGTCGTGAAGCAGGGAGAAGGAGGTCCGGGTGACAACAAGTGGATGCGTCGGCAATTCCAGATGATCTCCCGAATGCATGAGCGCGGCCCCGGCGGGAGAGAAAGTGCGGGTGCGAGGGAGTTTCATCGGGATTTAATGAGAAAGGGCTTCCCCGGGGAGAGAGCTGAAATCGATTTTCCTCCGGTCTCGGGCCGCGAGATCATCGGTCAGACACGACCATTCCTGCTCGTGAGCCTGACGGCGGGATGCGAGGTCCATCATGAAAGTGCCGGCGATGCCCATGGGCGCCGTTTCGCTTCCCGCCCCTTCCTGCATTCGACACCGATTGTTGCCTGTTCCTTCGTGGACCGGAACGATCACGATTCATTTTACCACCATGGTTGGAACTGGTGGGTCCAGGATATCAATTCTGTTTTTGAGGCAGCGGTCCAGGTCGACCCCAATAACGTTAATTCCTATTATGGGGGAGGGTATTCCGCGGAGTATGGCACAACCCATCTGGTCCAGCAGGAGATCCCCCTCACGCCCCCTCACTCGATCGCCGCCCTCAGCCATGCTCGTCTCGGGGGATACAGCCTTGCCAATGACCATCTCGGTCCAGGGGCTGGAGAAACCCGGGATAGCTATCAGTTCACGACGGCAACGGGAGCAAACGGCCTTTTCCCGCACGTGGTGCAGGCGGTGGGGAATTCCTACGCCCATCCCTACCTCGGGGCGGACCAGGCGGTGGGTTCATGGACCCGCCACTACAGTCAGGCCAATGGGCCCGAGACCATTCCCATGGTCGATCATTCCTACCTTGCGAACAAGGCCCTCTGGGATGATTACTTTTTTTCCTCGATTGCCCCTCACCTTATCGAACTCTATGAGGGAGAACGGAACATGTCGGCAGCGGAGATTGCCAGAAGAGCATTTTTTGAAGAAGAGATGCTGCCGAACCGGCGTCTCATTCCCTATCGCCGCGCGATGACGGAGAATCTGCTTTCGACTCTGTTCGGGTCGGATCCCGCGGTCCTGCAGCGGGCAGATTTGATTGCCTCTCACCTGCTAGTTTACGGGCCCTTCAACGTCAACTCCACGTCGGTGGATGCCTGGCGGGCGCTCTTCGCAAGTCTGCGGGGAAAAGCGGTAGCAACCCTTACCCTCGAGGATGCACTCAGTCCTGATTTGCCTGTCCGGACCGAAGTCTCCCCGGGTGCTCCAGTTTTCCCTATGAGCGTCGCGAACGGTAGTTCTTACGAAGGCAGTCCTTCCGATCCAATCGAAGAGGATCAGTGGCGCGCCTGGCGTTCGCTTACGGATGAAGAGATCGGCGAACTCGCAGAGGCGATGGTGGAGCAGGTCAAGCAGCGGGGCCCCTTCCTTTCTCTTTCAGAGTTCGTCAACCGGCGGCTGGGTGGAGGGGACAAGAAGTTGAGCGTCAAAGGTGCCCTCCAGTCGGCCCTCGACGATCCGGATGTCAGTATCAATGCGGGATTCCGTAACCAGCTGCGCAGTTTTTCGGAGAGCGAGGTCAGTCGGCTCGATCCGCTCTTTCCGGAAGCCCTCGAGGGACCGGTGGCTTATGGGAGTGCTGCCTATGTCGATCAGGCGGACATCCTGCGAAATCTTGGATCGCAGCTCACTCCGCGGGGTGACACCTTCGTCGTGCGGGCCTATGGTGATTCCCTGGATCCGGCGGGGCAGGTTCAGTCCCGAGCCTGGTGCGAGGCCGTGGTGCAGCGGGTCCCGGACTACCTGCAGTCGGAAGGGGAAGGAGCCGATCCGGCTCATCGGAAGCAGGAGGATCTGGCAAACCCAGCTAATCGAGAGTTCGGCCGCCGCTTCAAGGTCATGCAGTTTCGCTGGCTCTCTGCGGAAGAGGTTTAAGTCACCAGTCACCGCGGTGGCTTGAAGACATTTTGTGGAGGTTTTTTACTACGGCGAAACCGATTGTCAGGAAGGCTGCCCTAGGAGCGGGACGGACAAAAAACCTGAGCTTGCAGCCGGTCATTTTTTGGCGTGGATTTATGTCCACAGCGGACGATTTCCCGTCTGGTCCTGCCAGTGGGATTGCGGACGCATCGTCGAGCACTTTCAAAAAACCTACAAGATGTTCATGTCCACCAGTCAACAAACCCGTCCTCTCCGCGCTCTTGCCTGTGCCGTGGTTATCCCGTCTCTCTTGACTTTTTCAGTTAACGCCCAGCTCGCAGAGTCGGGGTCCCCGGGCGACCGGGCCGTCTACACCCTTGGAGCGGGTGCTACCCTGGCCAGCGGTTTTGGGACGGACGTTATTCATGCTTTTGACACCGTGACGGTAGAGGATGATGCGGACAGCTTCGAGTTGAAGCTCGACTCTCCAACCCCCGGTCTGCCAGCTCCTCGAGGTAGTGTGAGCCTGACGGCTGGTCACCATGTCGTCATCTACGGTACCCGCTACATAAACACTGCGAACAACCGGGCAGGCCTCGACAACACTATTCTGATCAATGGAGATGAAATCCCTTATGGGTCAGCCTCGAGCTACTCCCGGGATAATAGCAACAACAACAATTTCGTGCGGGGTGGAGCCATCTTGGAAGTCGCCCAGGGAGATTCCCTCTCGATCCGTTCGCAGCGGATTGATAATCACTCGCAGGAGATTACCCAGCAGGATGCCGACCTGCAGCTCATCAAGCTGGATGACAACCTTGATTACCTGCGGCTCGGATCCTTATTTGACGTTCCCAACCTTATTCCGAATACCTCGGCTGGACCAGCAGTCATCGCTTATGACGTGCAGGATGAGGTCGATCCTGCTTTCACGCACAACCAGGGCGACAGCCAGGTCACTCTTAATGAGGTGGGCCATTATCTGGTCTTTGCGAACACCGGAGTGCGAATCAGCGGCGGAAGCCGTCATCGCCAGGCCATCACCCAGCGCCTGACCCTGAACGGCAGCCCGGTCGAGGATTCCTCCACCGTCGTTTACGTGCGCTATGCAGGATCGACCGACGCAATTGGGGGTCTGATGGAGTTCGGGTCCGCGTCTCTTGGAATGATAGTGAGGACCGAGAACCCCGGGGTGCTCCTCGAGGTCGAATTGCTGCGGGACAACCTAGAGACTGCGACCAACACCGCGGTCGCCCTCGAGGCCACCCGGACCGGCCTTACCATCGTCAAACTGCCTTCCTATGGGGAATACCTCAGTCTTTCGGGTCCATCCCAGGAGATCAGCGCCGCCCAGGGTGATCCAGAGACTCCCCTCGACCTCTCGGGAGGCATCCCGGTAAACAGTCCTTCCTTCAGCTACGATGCCGGAGTCAGCGCTTCCCGGGTAACGATCAACAGACCTGGAGATTACCTCTTCTTAGCCTCTCACTACCTCGATGACTATGACACCCCGCCGGGAGAGGCCCGGACGATTACCAGACAGGGATTCCAGACCATCCCGAATGGAGGAGTGGCCTCCAAGGTATCCTACGGGCATGGTGGGTCCTACAACCGCGATCGCAACACTGGCAATGGTGGCGACCGGTCTCGGGATTCCGGGGACTGGGCCGGAGCCATTTTACGACTCAATACGGGTGATGGGGTTGAGACGACTACTGCGCGCTATGGCCTTTCAAATTCTCTCATAGCGAATTCAGTGGGCCTTCAGGCGCTCAATATCGGAAGTATCTCGTCGGCACCCCTCGTTCCGCAGGTCGGCATCAGCGGACCGCTTAACGTCTTGGTCAATACGGCAGGTGCAGTGATCACGGATGAGGCCCATCTCCAGACCTCAGACTCAAATTCCGGTCCGGAGAGCCTGGTCTACACCATTACGAGTGATATCACCGGGGGAATACTCCAGCTTGAGGGGAATGCCCTCGCCATCGGGGGCACCTTTACGCAGTTGCAGGTCAACGATGACCTGCTCACCTTCGACGCTGAGGGAACTGCCCAGGCCGCAGGATTCGATTTTACCGTTTCAGACGAAGATGGAGGACAGGACAGCGGGACCTTTGAAATCATTATCGGGATCAGCACGGAGCTGGCTGATGACAGCGGGACAACCGATGAGGATACGGCCCTCTCCGTACTTTCAGGAGCGAACACCAGCCTGCTGGATAATGACCTCGGGACTGGCCTGACAGTTCTGTCCTATGACGCCATCAGCGAGCAGGGAGCGACGGTGACTGTCTCCAGCGATGGAACCTTCAGCTACGGGCCCGGAGAAGCTGGCGAGTTGCAGAGCCTTGCCGCGGGTGAGCAGGTTACCGATACATTTTCCTACCGGGTCATGGACTTCCAGGGGAATACCACCGATGCGACGGCGAGTGTGTTAGTGACCGGGATTAACGACGATCCCGTGACCTTCGACGAGAGCGCCACCAGTATCAACGGAGCAGGTGCCACGTTTAACCTGCTGGATAATGAGACCGATGTTGACCGTTCGGATGTGCTGGGGATTACCGGTTTATCCCAGCAGATTTTCGGAGGCGGAGGGGTTGTCACCGGAGAGTTCTTCAACTTTGAGTATGTCCCCCTCGTCTTTACTTCCCAATACGGAGCCACCGTACGGGCTTACGCGGATGGCACTTTCGAGTACGATGCGAGCACTTCTGCGATCCTTCTGAGTCTCGAACCGGGAGTGACGCTGTCGGAGACCTTCGAATACGACGTCTTTGATGGAATCAGCACCGTATCTGCGGAGGTGACCATCATTTCGGGGGGAGCGAGCCTGCCTACCCGGGACTACGCGACCACGAGCTCGGGAAATCCCGTGGTCCTTGATCTTCTGGCCAATGATTTCCTTGGGGGAGCCCCGGGAACAGCCTCGCCCGGGGCAGCGATTGACCTGAACGCGGCAGATGCCGGAAACAGCGATGCGAACTGGTCCAATGGTGGATCAGGAGGAGGAGCCCTGTTGATGGAGGGTGCGGGGACGGCCTCAGTCCTCATCGTCCCGGAGAATGCCCCGGCCGGGATTACCGCTGCCTATGATCTATCGGGCACGGGGAGCGGAGATCAGATTCTCTCGCCCGATGATGCCAACAATCTCTATGGGGGAAATATCTCGACCGGTTCCTTCTCTGTCGAAGTGGTCATGCGTCCCGATGATCACGTCGGCCCGGAGCCCATCTGGGGAGCGGGAGGAGACGGGACAGGCTCCTCCCTCGTCCTGATCGACGATCGATTGATCTTCACGATTGGAAACAGTGCCCAGGTCGCCCAGGCCGTAGCAACCATTCCGCCCACTGCCATCGCGGGAGGAGATTACGTCCAAGTGATCGGAACTTTTGATATCGTCTCGGACGTGGCTTCCCTCTACGTCAATGGCCTGCTGGTTGGCCAGGGATCGGCGATTAACATCTCCACCGGAGCTCCGGGTAACGTGACTGACTGGTCCGGCGCTGATGACGAGGGCATCGGCCGTTCGGCTGGCACGACCGGAGGCGATGTTAACATCGCTCCCCGCCTCGGATCCTTCGGGACGACCGACATTCCCGACTTTAATGACGGCAGTGATCGCTATGATGGCGAGCTGGCTATCGTGCGGATTTATCCCAGTGCCCTGACGTTCGCTCAGATCAATGCTAACTACGAAGCCGTCTTCGGCTCTGGAGTGCCTGCCACCGTGGCGGATATAAATGATCTGGCCGGATCAGGGGTCCCGGCGGTTGGTAGTGCGGTAGCGCTGCCCTCGGGGGCAACCGTGACCCTCGAGGCGGATGGCACCTTCACCTATGACCCCAATGGCGCCTTTACGGACGTGGGAGCCGGACTGACTGCGAGGGACAGCTTTACCTACCGCCTCGATACCACCTCGAACGGCCAGGTGACGGTAAATGTGGATGTGGAAGGAACCAATCCTGATCCGCAGATCTCCCTGTCAGCTGACCAGGCTTCGGTCGATGAAGGCACGGTCGCAACCTTCACTCTGGCATCCACCGCCGCAGTTTCGGGGGCAGTCACCGTCAACCTCGCATTCAGCGGGCTGTCCGAATCGGGCACCGACTTCTCGGGATCAGCCAGCGTCGTGATCCCGGATGGAGGTAGCTCGGCCCAGGTATCGGTCGATGTTCTTTCCGACAATCTTTACGAAGCCCTCGAAAATGTCATCGTGACGGTGGCGAGCGTCAATGGCAATGCCGTGAAAGGGATTCCTGCCTCCGCCGAAACCCTGATCAACGACGGTGATTCGGAGCCGGTGTTTTCGATTGCGGCGGAGCAGGCCGGTGGGGCGGAGGGTACAGGTTTCCAGTTCACGGTCTCGGCTGACGTGCCGTCCCAGGAAAACCGCTCGGTAACCTTGGAGTACTCTGGAACCGCCGTTAACGGGCAAGACTTCTTCGGGAGAACTTCAATCGTGCTCCCGGCGGGAGATTCCTCCGGTAGCGTGAGTTTCGTCCCCTTTGATGACGGACTTCCCGAAGGCTCGGAAAACGTGGTAGTGACCGTGACCTCGGTGGACGTGGGAAGCGTGGGAGAAAACTCATCGGCAACCAGTGAGATCTCGGACGGGTCCGGTGCCCTTCTCTTCTTTGCCGATTTTGAAAACGTCGATCCCTTCGGGGACCCGGGAACGCCAAATGGAACGAAGGTGGGAACGGATGCCCCTTTCGCTGCCAATCTTGGCACCGCAGTGGGATCCTGGGAAGACGTGCCAGTAGCCAACGTCTCGGGAGATCTGCCCGGGATCTATTTCGAGATAGACGATTCAAAGGGAGACGGGATCGATGAGGCACTGGTCCTTGACCGTCCCGTCCCGGGTAGCGGTGAGATCAGGGCCCGCCTGGCGGCCCCGGCAGATATCTCGGGGAACAATTCAGCCTTCATCTCAATGGATCTCGGGAATCGCCGGACGCAGGGAGCCAGCGAAGCTAAAAGCTGGCGTATTATCGGTCTCGATGATGCGGGAGTGAAGTCCTTTGAACTCTACGTCAGTGCTAATAATAACGCTCCGAATAACGAGCGACTGCATCATGTCGACTCGGCGGGGGGTCTTACTCCACTGGGACAGGCTGCTGATTTCGATAATACGGGTTCGATCGAGGAAGAAACGGAGCAGAGTCGCCTGATCCTTTCTCTGACCGCCGGTGGTTACCGGGTCGCCATCGACCGCTGGCCCATTGACGGGACTATTGAATCGACGAGCGGGCTCCTTCCCTATGCGGGTGAGGCAACCCAGATAAGTGCCATCCTGTTCAGTCTCAACACCAGTCTTGTGGACGCTGAGAGCAGCGGCATCATTGTTGACGACCTTGCAGTTGGTGGAATCGCGGGGAACGTATCACCAACAGCCACCCTTGGTGGAGAGTCCTTGTCCGATGGAGGTCTCACTTCCCTTCCAGCGGCCTTCATCGCTACCGGCACCCTCCTCGACGGGTTGCAGGTGGATGATGCCGACGCGGGCGCAGGACAGGTCACGGTGACCTTTCAGAGTAGTGGGCAGGCTCCCCTGAGCTTCACGGCCGGTGGTGCCGCGGCGGTCAATGGGAGCGGAACTGATACCCTGACGCTGACTGGGACAATCGCGGATCTCAATGCGAGCCTGGCAGCTGGGGTAACCTACGCTACTGATCCGTTGGCGGGTGGAGATGCAGTCATCTCCTTCACGGTCGACGATGGGGGCAATACAGGTCCGGGAGGGTCCAAGGCGATAACACATGACTTGACCTTCTTTGTGAACGAGGGCCCGACCGTGACGATCGATCTGGCGGACGGACAGGCCGACCCCACAAGCGATTCAACCATTGTCTTCGAGGTAGTTTTCAGCGAGGCAGTCAGCGGCTTTGATGGCAGTGACGTGGATCTCTCGGCGAGTAGCGAGGCTGGGCCCCTCCTAGCCAGCGTCAGTGGAGCCGGTGATACGTATGCCGTTGCGGTCACGGGGATGAGCAGTGGAGGCCGGGTCGTCATCTCGGTTCCAAAGGGAGCTGCCAACGCTGCGGCTGGCGGAGCCGCGACCGAGGCCAGCATGGCGCTGAATGACAGTGTTACCTACATCCCGCAGCTTCCCCCCACCGCGACCAATCTGGTCCAGGAAATCAGCTACGGCGCGGGTCCGGTTGATCTGGAGGACATCGTGGTCACGGACCCCAATGACTCAGTGGTAACGACAGCGGAGTCCCCGCAGTACGACTTCCCGGCTACCCACGGAGATGCCTTGGATCTTGCTCCTGACCCGGATACCGACGCAGGTTTTGCGATCGAGCTTACCTTTACGCCCGGGGGCTTCGATGACTTCGGCACGGTCCGGGTAGCTGAGATTGGTGGAACCAGTAACGGTACGGGGATCTATCTAATCGACGGGACTCCATACTTCGTGGGCAAGATGAATTCTTCTGCTGATGATCTTCCCAGCGGTCTTACCGATACAGACTGGTCTGATGGTAACGTCAGTATCCCTCTGATGCCTGAGAGAGTGGTCATTGACGAAGCGGTTCAGGTCGCCCTGATTTCCAGCCTTGATACGCTCACCTACTCGGTCAACGGGCAGGGGCAGACCACCATCGCCCTGGAGAACCGAAACACGGGTATCCAGACAAACTGGAGCGGGGATGACACAATCCGGATCGGGCAGAACGTGGATGGAGGGCGCGGGGGCCTCGGTAACGATGCCAATGGTGTCTTTGACGATGCCGGGTCCTTCCCGATGGAGGGCTCGGTCAGCCTTGCAAGGCTCTGGCACGCGATAGACGCCAATCCCTTCGCGATTCTGGCGGTGAGCAGTCCCGAGGAGATCACCGCAACGTTGAGCCTTACGCCCGGGGCCGGGAACCTCACCGAGCCGACAGGCGCGACTTACAGCCCGGATACGGGGATCTGGACGATTTCCGGCTCGGCCCTTCAAGTCAACAGGGCCTTGGCAGAAGTCCAGTTCCTGCCCAACGGGAACTCCCCGGTTGCGATCGAGGTGCTCATTGATGATGGCGATGAGGACGGTAGTGGTCCTCTCGTCGGAACGATCACACTGGCTGCTGGCATCGCAGAAGACTCTGACAACGACGGGATACCTGATAATTATGAGATCGCGAACGGTCTCGACCCGAATGACTCCGGAGATGCGGCGAGCGACGGTGACAATGACAGCTGGGATGCACTCTCCGAGTTTCTGATGGGAACGAGTGCGAATGACAGCGGTAGCAAGCCGGTTTTTGAAATCGTGCATGTCGATAACACACGGGTGGAGATCACATACGGACCCATTCTCACGGGACGCACCTATGAGGTGCTTTCGGCGACGTCGGGACTCCCGGTGGATGCGATTGACAGCTTCACTGCCCCGGCGAATGCAGCGACCAACACTGCGATCGACCTTACAGGGGACGAGGAGAAGGAGCTCTACCGTCTGCAGGTCACGATTCCTGCCCCGTAACGATCGGATTTGCGCTTGGCCCTCCAGGCCCTTGAAGGGCCTGGGGGATTATCGCTTCTCTACGCGAAGCCGGATAAATCCCTTGGACGAGCCGGAGCGGAGGGGGGCTTCTGAGCGGTATGAAACGAGGGCACGACCCTGCTCAGGGTGTCGAACGATGGTGGTGCGCTGGAATCCACTCAGGACTTCCCAGGAGGCTAGGTCGCTGCTCCGCTCCAGGCTGGTCTCGATGTCCGAGGGAAGCAGGTTAAGTTGAACGGTTGCGACCAGGTGACCGCCCGGGTCCAGTTCGAGGGTCAGGCCATCGTCGCTGGCACCGGGGACTGAATCACTGGTGCCCAGCCCGTATTCGAGAAGAGCTTCAAGGCCATCCCCATCATGGTCGGCGAGCGGATCACCGGTGAAGGTGGAGGCATCCGAAAGGCCGGGATTACCCTGCAGGGTCGTGCTAGCCCGCCAACTGAGGGCATCGCTGCGATTCTGGTTCATCCCGGGGCTGCGAAGAATGAGGCTGCGACCGCTGCCATCTGCTGCAGTGGGCCATGCCGGGCTATCGTTGTAGGTGAAGTCGAGGAGGATGTTGCCTAGTGCATCCTGCAGGATGAGTTGTTCGCCATCGTTGTCTAGCAGGCCGTCGTATTCCCCGGCAATTGGTAGGCCGGGTCCGTAGGTCTCTTCGAAGGCTACCCGGTTGGCCACCAAAAGGATGCGTGCTCCCGCAGCGAGGCGTGAATTGAGCGGGAAGGTAAAGGCAATGCCCTTGACGAATACCGCCTGTCCCAGCTCCATTGCCTCGGATTTACTGGTGTTCACCAGTTCAAGGAACTCGAGATCTTCTTCCGGACCGGGGGGATTGTACATCAATTCGGAAACTGCGAGAGATGCGGGATCCGGCAAGTTGCCAACGAGGAAAGACGCTTCCGTGAGGGCGGACCATTCGGAGCCGAGGAGGACGCGTGCGCGGACGTGTGTGCTCTCCTGGAAACCAGCGGCACGGGTGTAGGGAATGGCAGAGGGCGAGATGAAACTTCCCCCGGCCCTGGGATTACGCGGATCGGTGCCATCCAGCGTGTAGTAGATCGTGCCGCCCGCATTGGGATTGCTCATCGTAAGCGCCTGGCCGGGGGCGAGGTATCCGCCAAATTGTCGAAAGGTGGGAGCGTTGGTGGACGGGTAGAGCCCGCGAGACCTCAGCTGGCGAAGGAGAACGCCGCCCCGTCTGGGCAGGTAGGTTCCGAGGATCCATTCCTGGGTTGGCAGGTAGTGCTCATTCCTGGTGTAGCGGGCGAAGTCTGCTTGCTGCCAGCGCCCCGGGTCCACGTCGTAGCGGAAACTGCCCCAGCGCGCGGATTCAGCGACTACGGCCTCGTCCATGAGATCAGAGCGGGTTCGCCAGATTGCATTCAGGGTGGCTGGGGTAAGCGCTCCGCCGTTAAAGAGGTGCTTGTGGGCACGATCTGCAAAACGCATCACATACTCGGGGTTGGCGGTAAGGTCCTGGTGCAGGCCGCTGGGACGACCTGATCCATTACGGCCTGTCACGTTGACATCGAGGGCGTTGGACAGAGGTCGCGGGGTGTTGGTCACACCCGGGCCATTGGGAGAAATGGCAAACTCTGAGTCCCAGGGCAGCATGAGATAGCCGGCGCCAGCCTCGCGTTTGCGAGCGGCCCGCCAGTTGTGGCCGTCCCAGTCCGTATTACCGATGAAGAAATTGAGGAGCATGTAGTCGATGAGGGAGTCCACATCGAGGTAGTCCTGAATAGCGGCATACTCCCCCGGCGTGGAGATGTTGCCACTGGCAATGGCCATCATCGTATTCCAGGCCACCTTGTCACCGCTGCGAGGCTGCCCGGAATTGAGGGCGTCGTAGTCTTCGCTTTCGCCCCCGAAGTAGGAGGCCATGAAGTCACCGTCCGGGCGCTCGTGCATGTGATAGAGCCCCCAGTAGAGCCCGTTGAGGTAGAGGTGGACCCACCGCCCATGGGTTCCGGGCTGGCCCATCGCGAGATAAAGATCGTTGGCGAACTGGTCGCGATTGTACTGTGCGTGGCGGGACTGGTAGTAGTGCCGGTGTGTCCAGGCAAAGTTGAATCCAGAGCGTAACTGAAGGAAATCAAACTCCTCCACCGCGGACTCGCCGAAGGGCGCATCGGCAAAGAGTGGGTAGGAAAGCTTGCCCGGTCCGTAGTCACGGCGGAAACGCAGGCTCAAGCTGTGTTTCGGGATGTCCGGGTTGCGGCTGCTTCCGCCCTGCACGCGCATTCCGCAATTCAGCTGGAAGCCCTCTTCCGAGCTCTCTGGAATGATGAGCTCAGCCGAGATCGGGCGTTCCCAGGCTTCACCCTGGCTCTGGGGATTCTGGTAAATACCCGAAGGGCCAAACATCTGGCGGGGATCGATTGCGATCGAGAGCGAAGGGAGGGCCTGGAGGGCAGGCCGCATCTCGGGACCGTAGAGCGGGTGGTTGACGATCCCGGGATCCATCCGGTAGTAGGCCGGTTCTCCGGCCCAGGTATCAGGATAACCGGAGATGCGTTCGGGCTGCTGGAGAATATCGGCAAGAAAAAGATAGGTGTGGGTATCGACATTAGTGGGCTCAAAGCCGTCCTTGAAGGCGGCAGCTCTCAGGACAGTGGTTGTGATTACGCTTACCGGCCCGTTGTAGAGTATTCCGTTGCTGGGAGATGGTTCCGTACCGTCGGTCGTATAGTAGATCCGGGCTCCTGCCGTATCGCTCGTGATCGCCACGGAAATGGGCTGCTCGTAGAATCCACGATCCACGCTGAACGCGGTATCCTGCACGAAGCCCAGGACGCCAGCTCCCTTGTTTGGGGCGCCCGGGCTGGGCTCCACGAAATATCCATTGGGTCCGTAGGCCGTGTCCTCTCTCTGCACCGGGTAGCGGGGAGAGAATTCAGTGACCATGGTGCGGGCATCTGGTGCCACCAGCGCGAGGAATTCACCCTCGGAGCGCAGGGCGAAGTTCGTATGCAGGTTTCCATTGGCATCGATATAGTCGGCGACCGGCTGTCCTGAAGCGAAGACGATGAGGTAGCTTCCCGGCGCAACCGTGGTCCCGGGGGGAAAGGTCCACCGGGTGAGTTCGGCGGAATTATCAGTCAGGTGATAGCCTCCGAGGTCGAGAGGAACGAGGTTGGGATTGTGCACCTCGATCCAGTCGGAGGGCCTGCCGTCGCCGTCGAGCAGGCTGGTCCGGTTGAGGGCTACGAACTCGTTCAGGATGGGAGGGAGAATCTTACCGTCCACGCTCACCTGGAGAGTGGTGGCAGTAGAGCCTTCCGAATTGGTGGCACGGAGGGTATAAATGGTGGTCCCGTCGGGCGTGAGCTGGAGAGATCCTCTTCCATTGGCGGTCTGGTCGTTCACGGAACCGATTCCCGGTTCGATGGAAAGGGTGTCGGCATGGCTGACTTCCCAGGAGAGGGTTACGGATGATCCGGTTGAAATCGTTTGGCTACTGGTCTCGAAACTCTTGATCAGGGGAAGTGGCTTGGGGGGATCAAATGCGAGCGCTCCCCGATTGAAAATCGCGGCCAGGTCCACATCGGAGAGGACACCGAAGGTGTCGCCGGTCTGGAAAACCGCAAAGTCGTCGAGCGCACCGCCAAAATCGTTTGAGCCAGAGGCCCCCGCGTCGTCGGCAGCAAGAAAAGCCCCGGAGGCGTGCAGGTCGATGGGGCCGGTTCCGAGGGAAGCTGGAGACTGGGTTGCCTCCGTGATACTGGAGGCAGTAGCGGAGCCCTGGGCGGGGAGAACGGTAATCTTGAGGGCGGACCCGTCGCCAGCCGTCGAGTCGTAACGGACGCCTATGAAATACCAGGTGCCGTCGCTACGCAGATCCTGGCTATGGGTATGCTGGGTGCTGGTGCTCCCGTTCCCGTCGCGGAGCAGGACCCGCACGCGATTACCGGGATTAGCTCCAAGGTCGATGCGGATGCCGTTGCCGTCGTTGCCTGTCCCCGCAAGCGTTTCATAGATCCGATCAAAGGAATTGAGCGTGGTAGGACGCATCCACCAGGTCAGCGTGAACTGGTCACTTGGGCGCACCTCTTTGCGGGTCCCGAGATCAGCTCCACCCCGCAGGCCAAATTCGTAGGCGGTGCCGAGAGCGGGGAGCGAAGAGGGGATCCCCCGGGTGACCTGAGGAGCACCAATCAAGGTTCCGTCATTGTTCCCGAGGGAATCGACGACGACGTCCCCGCTTCCGGCCAGTTCGTCGAAGGAGTAGTGTGCCACGAGGTCCGCCCGGACGAATGGGGTGGCGAAGACCGGGAAGAAACAGACTGCAAGCAGGCAGGGGAGGCGAATGTCGGAGAAGGCGAGGGCGGGTTTCCCGGGGGGAGGATTCATGGGATTTTCAAGGGGGCCGGGGAATTCAATAAGTCCCCGGGGGTTTCCATATCGTCCCATCGCCCCGGGTCCGGTCAAATCTTTTAAAGGAGAG